>Ga0315908_10000421_pt1 | contig 33648 bp, 21 predicted proteins | sample LakEriMetagenome_12_FD_203520 | JGI IMG/M metagenome (GOLD analysis project Ga0315908, IMG submission 203520) | Freshwater fungal communities from buoy surface, Lake Erie, Ohio, United States - Buoy 4 MA124 | ecosystem: Environmental > Aquatic > Freshwater > Lake > Lake biofilm | place: USA...
TATGAGGTAAGTTGGTCTTTGGATAGTTTATGGATGCCTTGGGTAAATTTATGTTTTTTTGGAAGGGTATTGTTGTGGATTAGAAATTGGGAGATGGGTTTTTTCGAGCTAAAGTGTGTTAGAGCTTTGAGGAGCTAGTGGTATAGCTTTATATTGTTAGATTTTTTGGCTTAAGAGATAGAGGATACAAAGTCTGAAAATTGGGTTAGTTTGTCTTAGAGTAAGATGTTAATGACCTCATCAGGGTGCTCTTGGCCTATCTTGAGAATTAGCTCTATTTGGATAGGTGTTGCTTTTTGTGGGATAAATTAGGAGGGTTTATTTTTTTGTTGGAAGAGTTGTTATAGATAGAGAAGAGAGAGGTGGCCAGGATATTAGGTTTGTAGGTGGTCTCTATATTTTGGGTCTGAAAGTTGGACTGAGATGGAGGTTGCTATTTATTTGAGGAGTTTGTTGTTGATGGGTGAGAGAATTCAAGGTTCGATAGGTTCGTCGATGTATGATTTAAAATTTTATTATTAAATTAAAATATTAATTATTATTGAGGAAATAATACTAACACCTGCCTATAATAGAACAATTGAAGTTTATCAAACAAATTTAAAAGACTAAAAAAAGTAAATTTATTTTTATTATAATAAAAATTAAAATATTAATTGATAATAATTAATAATGATTATATTTTTTAGATCTTATATTTGAAAGACACAAACACATAACCTATCCCTTTAATTAGTTAGATCAGTATCAGCTTTATGTGGCCTAAAGTTAAAGATGATAATCTAATCAAATTAAATTTCCCTGATTATCATATTTATTAATTGCCTGGCAGAGAATTCTTTTGGAAGGTATATTAAAAAACAAATATTATTAATAAATAATAGTTAAATTTTATTTATTTATATAGATTTTAAGAACTTAAAACCAGAATGGACTTAATAACAAATTGAGATATCATATAAAAATAAAAATAAAAATAGAAAAAAGATAGTGTTTAGAATGATGAAAATGAAATTAAAATATTACTTGAGCTATTCGATTTATTCAATTATGTAAATTATACCACAGTAAAGTAATTTAATAAATAAAATAATAATTAATAGGCAAACGTTATCAAAAGGGAAGTTTAATAAACAAAACAGTCAAAATTAAAAAAGACAGGAAAAAATTTATATCTAGAAATGTTGTTATTAAGATTTTCATAAATAAATATTATGTTATTTCAAAAATATTTAAAAAGCAATAAATTATGACAATCTAATTTGATAAATTCCATTCATTTTATATTATATAACAAAAAATGTTATAATAATAATAAATATTTAAAAAAATTAGAAAACGAGATGCGGTATGACTATACAAAAAAAGAAAAATGATTTAAATAAGTTTAGTATGAATGTTTTTGAAAATAAAATAATATAATAAATAAATATCAAAAAAATAAAAACAAATTTAATAAAGAGAAATCAATTTTATTACTTAAATTAATTTTTTTTAATTATAATTAATAACTCATTAATCAAAAAATAGTAATAATTCTAAATAAAAGCAAAAAATAATTATTCAAAATACTTTTAATTTAAAACTCTGAATAATAAAATAAACAACTAAATCAATTTATTGATTCTTAAACAGATTAAAAATATTTAAAATGATTTTTAAAATAGAAGCTTTATGAATTTACATATTCAAAATTTAAAATTTATTTTATAAAAAAATTATCTATAATAATATTCACAAATAAAAAATGTGCTTTATTTTTTTGTTTTATTATCATTGAATTTATTTTCTAAATTAAGTTTTTGGGTATTTAATAAAAATTTTTATTATTATTTCTTTTGATAATATATATCTTTAATGATAATAAAAATAAATAAAATAAAAAATAAAAATGATAAATAGATTATATTATATAATTAAAAATTTTAAACATAAATTTTATTTTTAAATTATTTATTAAATTAAAATGATATATTATTAAATAAATTTCATTTCTTCTTAAAAAATCGGATCAAAAATGTCAAAACTAATAAATGGGATGATCCTATGATAATTCCTGTAATTAAAGGTCTAAAAAATTATTTTTCTAAATAAGTAGCTAAATTATTTTCTGAACAATTTTCCTAATTATCTTATGATAAATTCTAATTCATTAATAAAAATATTTAAAATATAATATAAATATATAATATTTGTAAAATATAAATTTAACATAACAAGTAATGAATTATTAAAACATTTTAGAATTAAATCAATTTAATTCAAATTTTTATAAAGTACCATTTGATAAAAAAGTAGTTGAATTAAATTAAAAAAGAAATAGAATATAAGAATTTAATACTATAGAAGAATAAATGATAAATAATTATTAAACTGTCTGTGGATCCTGTAAATAATAAGTAATTGAAAATTAATTCAAATTTAATTGTGATATTGAAGATTTTAAAAAATAAGGATTTAGTTATGTTATCCTTTTTACTTTGATAAAATTATAAATTTTATGGTGTATTGTTTAAATTACAACTAGTTTTATATTTATTATTTACAATAAATAAAGTTTAAAATTTTCATTTGATTTTATAATTTACAATAATTTATTAATTAGTTATTGTTAAGATATTTCAATTTATTCATTTATTTTTTTTTTAATAATAGTACGTTATAGAATAAAAAAACTTAATTTTCATTTAAAATAATAATATATTTAAATTGAAGACTATTCTATTTTAATAAGCAACATCAAATTATCTGGAGAAAAATAGTTGTAACTAATAAATCAACAATTAAATGATATTATTTTAGACAAAATATTTAATGATTAAAACAAAAAAAAAATATTATCTTAATAGATCTAATTTTATCATATGTATGATTTGTGTTAACTATATAAAATATGCTAAGAAAAAAAATAGATTAGATAAAATAATGTTTAAGAAATAAAAAAATAAATGAAATAAAATAAATAATTTTAAATAAGCTACTTTATAGAATAATAATTATTAAATTGCGAAGTTAAGTATTTATAAAAATAATAAGAAATGTCTTTAAATAGATTTTAATACATAAATTAAATAATTCTGTATATTAAAGACAAACAAATAAGAGATTTAATTCTAAAAAAATTTAGAAGCAGTTTTAAAAAATCTTTTTATTAATGTTTAAATTTAAATAAAAAATAAGATCAATCTAAAATTGATTAAAAAATTTTATAATTAGATAATACATAACTTAAAATAAAGAAAGTTCCTTACTTTGAAGATATATTGTTTTAAAACTATTCTTGTGATAAAATAAAAATGGGAATACTTAAAAAAAAATAAAAAATAGGATTCATATTATTTTTATTGATGAATATTTCATTAATTGGAATCATTATCATTATGAAAATACTATTTCAACAATAAATATTTGTTTATTATCTAATTGTTTTTTTTATTTGTACATTTTTAATAGATTTGATAATATCATAATTTTTATAATTGAATTACTTTAAAATTAAAAGCAATTATAAAAGTAAATTTATGATTTATTCTTTTATTTCTAAGTTTAATATTATTGCAATAACTCCTTATTTTATTTCAATTTATTAATATATATAAAACAATAAAAGTAATAAAAATTAATATAATTATAAGGTAATTGTTAAATTAATTAAGAATTTTATAATTATTCTTTTAAAATATTATTATTTTACTCTCTAGGAATTTTACTAGCTGAAATAGTAGATTTTACTTATATGATAAAAAAATTTATTTTATTTTTAACAAAATTTGAAATTTTTAAATGGATTAGATATATGTTTGATTAGAAAAAAGCAAATAAATTTTTTTAGTAAAGATCTTTTAAAATTTAATGTATATATTCAAACATTGTTTTGATACATTTATTAACATTCTTTTTTTAATGCTTTAATCCCTTTTTAATTATTATCTAAATTTCATTTTTAATTTTTTACTATTTTACATTAAAAAAAAGTTTTATAAACTAGAGAGTTATATTAATAGATAATACTAATAAAGTATATAAAAAATATATTAAAGCAATTGAGTTTTCATTAATATTTTATTCCATAAACAATTTTGTTTATTTATTTTTTTTATAAAAATAAAATTTTAAATTATAAATTTTTTTAACCTTAATAATAGGAATAATTTATTAATTTATTCCTAAAAAAAAATTTATCTCATTAATTTTTGATAAGAAAATTATGATAAAAAAAAGATATTAATAGAATATTCATACTGAATCTATTTTTAATGTATATTTTATTTTAAATTTTAGAAATATGAATACTATGAAAATATATATTTATTTAAAACTGTGTAGACAAGCAAAGTTTAAATAGGAGAAAATTAAGTTTTATGAAAATTATTAATATATTATAACAAATAATATTAATAAAAAATAAATTTGAAGTATTAATTTTTTATGAAATTTCATTAAATTTAGACTTAATAATTACATATAGGACAATTTTTTTTAGTTAAAAGCCACTATTTTATACATTTAGAATGATAAATATGATTACAATGAAGTTTTCTAAATTTTTGATTTTATTCAAATTCCTATTGACAAATACTACACTAATCTAAATGTAGAATATTTTCTGAATGGTTTAGATCAAATAAGTGTTTAGGTATAGTTCTGATTTGCTCAATAGTGAATCCTTAAGCTACATTACCAATTTGTTCACTAATTCTCACCATTTCCTTATTTATTTATATTATATTTACCTCGTAGGTCAATTCTCTATTAATATAATCACCAAAAGTAAAAATCCGAATATTACCATTGTTATTTACATTATTGTTTAAACTATTATTCACCAATATTTATCCAGCCATATTTATTTCTTAAAATCTTTATAATAGATTTTGTAGTCTATTTTCTTATTAAGCTTGCTCCATCCTTTATATTTGTCTTGTTAATTATCTTACTTTTAATTCTAATCCTGATATTTTATTATTTTTTTCATCTAATTAATTATTTATATTTCTTAATTCATCTCTACTAATTTTATATCTTTTATCTAAGTTATCATAATCTTCTATCCAAGTCTTTTCCCTCATTTTTAGTTTCTCATATTGTTAATTCAATAATTTGTATTTCAATTCAAATTACTATTTAAATTCTTAAATTTATTCTTTATCAATATTAATTTATAGTTAATCCTAAATAATATCACACTATAATCCTATTTCTTTATATTGTTTCTAATTATTTAAAATTTGATTATTAATTCTATTTTCTTATTTAAGGATTATTTTACTTTATTAAACTTATTTTATTAATTATTCATCTTTCTTTGATTAAATTGTTTGATAATTATTTATTTTTTAATCCTAATTTTTTTAAATAGCTTATTAAGACATAGATTATTAATTTTTTCAATTTTATTAAATTTAAGTATTTTATATTTGTTAATTAATTTTATTATTTTATTATTACTTATTATTATTAATTTATTATTCTAATTAATGACTAAGAGTACTTTATTTATTTTATTTACTATTTGTTTTAATAACGAATTTGTTTTTTTGCATTAATAATATTTATAAAATAAAATATAAAAATAAATTACACATAAAATATTAAGATTTAAATGCTTTTTATTAATATTTAATATAATAATTTTATTAAGACAAAAATTTAAATCAACGTCAATAATTAATTTATTTAAAAAAATATCTTCTAAAATAAATTTATAAATATAAACTATACCTAAGAATTAAAAATTTAAATAATTATATTCCAATATGTGTTAATAATTATTAAATATAAATAAATTCATTAAAAATAGTTAAAAATTAATTTTTATCTTATTTAAATATAATTTAAAAACATAAATAATTAATTAAATTGATTTAAATTGATTTATAATTTTAATTGATTTAAATAAATTAGAAAAAAATCACCATAATATTTGTTAAAAATTCTTTATTATGATTTATTATAATTAAAAAAAACAAAAATAAATTTTTTCTCTTATAAATTTAATAAATAATATTTTAATATTATAAATTTTATATTTTAAATTAATTATTTTTTTTTGAAAAGATAATTTATATCAAACATTAATGAAAAAATACATTTATATTTTTATATAGATTAATAATATTTAAAATATCTTTAATTTCAAATTTAAAAATTTTTATTTTATTATATTATTAATATTTTAAATAAATTTATGATAAATATATTAAATATTAAAATTTTTATATTTTGAAATAAATATCTAATATATATAAATGGCTAGTAAATATCAAGATTGAATTTTATCTGGTAAAATCTTAAATATAATTAATAGCAAGTGGATTTTCTAATAAAAAATTCCAAAGTGATTATGGATTGAAACTGTTAAATAAGATGGGATGGAAAAAGTAATAATATATGATATTAATATATTTATTAGTGGATAAGGATTAGGAAAAAATCAATCTGGAATATAAGAATGTATATAAATTAAAAGATGAGATGAAAGTTTAGGGGTATTTTAATATATTTATTATAAAAAAATTATTTTTATTTTTAAAATTAAGTTAGGGGCAAAAAAAAATGATTCCGAATTTAAATGGAATGATAATTGGTGGGATAAATAATATTCATAAGCTATTTCTAAATTATCTAATATTAAAAATAATAAAACAAAAAAATAAATTCAAAATTAAAATAATTTCTAAGAAATTGAATCAAGTGAAAATGAATCAGAATCTGATATAAATATTTGTAAAAAATAAATATCTAAATAAAACAAAATTAAAAAATTAAGAAAAAAATCTAATTATTCAAATGAATCATTATTATCTAATAATTAGATTTAATAAATAAATAATATTAAAAAAATAACAAAGAAAATTTGTAAAGAAGAAAAATAATGAAAATTTTATAAAATTTGATTATTAAATATTTATTTTATAATTTTTCATAAAATTAATAAATTTTTCATTAAAATATGAAGCAATTTTTTATAATTTGTATATAGGGTATTAAAATAAGTATTATTATAACTAGATACATGCCTTATTTGTTTTAATTAGAAAATAAATATAGCTCATATATTATTTGTTAAGTTATATTACAACTTTCAAAATCATGATTTTTTTATTCATTAATTAATTATTTAACACATTCAATAAATTTATTAATCTTTATTTATTAATTTAATAAATAAATTACATTATCATAGCCCTATTTTTTTATAATTTATTCTTGATTTTAATATTATGTTATAATATAGTTTAATTAATTTAATATATTTTTAATTTAATCATTTTAATAATTATTTTTACTAATAATAAAATCTTTTAAAATATCTTAATTTAAATAAAGTGTTTTTTTCCAATAATTTAAATTATAAATTTTAATTATTTTTTTTTATTGATTCGAAAAATTTAAATTAAAAATGCTTTATATTGTATTTTTTAATAATTTTTGAATTTTATGTTTATTATTATTTATTATGAAAAAATAATTTTAATTATCTTAATAAATCTAAAAATTATTATTATTATGTTTAAAAATGTAATCTTCATATTCACTACTAATTAATATATCTATATTGAAAAAATTCTATCTCTAATTTTTTATCATTAAATTATTTTATATATATTTTTTTTAATTAATAATATATTTAATATTATTTTCTTTAATTATTTAAATTTTTTTGATTTTGTAAGATGATTTTAAATATTATTATGAATTTTTTTCCTTAAATTAAATAAAATATTTACTTAAATTAAAAATTAAATTTATTTAGATTAAAAATAGTTTTAATTTAAAATTTAAATTAAAAATTAAAATTATTATTAAATATACAATTTAATATTTATATATTCTTCTTAATTTAAATAATATTTTTAAGTAATTAAGTTTATAATAATAAAAATTTAGCCTTGAACAACATTAAAATTTTTAATTTTTATTTTTTATTTATATTTTAAAAATATTTTTTTTTGTAAAATTTTAATTTTATTTATATCAATTTACTGTCTAAAATCATATTCAAAACTAAATTTCCATAATAAAAATGCAAATATAAAAAATGTAAAGGCAGAAAATAATATAAAAATCTAATTTTATTTTAAATATGATTTCTTTAATGTATTAAGATTCATAATAAATTATATAATTTAATAATATATTTTAATTTAAGAGAAAATAAGATGTTTTAAATAAAAAATTTTTGTAATAATATTTGCAATATTAACCAGAAAGAAATATCAGGTGAAATATAAATTGATAACGTTACAATAGAAGAAAAATAAATAAATTATAATTGTATTAATGTAAAATTAAAAATTTATATAGACTTAAACGGAACATGTATTAATGAGTAAGATTAAATATATATAATAAAAAAAGATATGATAACAGTGGAAAGAAGTTTATCTTAAACTTAAATAATATAAAGTAATTTGTAAAGAATAAATTAATAGTTTTATTAAAAACACTCAGCAGAGTAAGAGATTACTATAAAACTTAGATCTGGTTAATATAATGCAATTTACTTAAGACCACTTAATTCAAAAGATCCAGAAATATCAGATTATAATGTTATTGCTATAAGTTAACAATCTTTTTCATTATAATTATCTGAAATTAATAATTAAGATGAACAGTCAAGTTAATATTCTATTAACATACCCAATAAAATTTATAATTAATTTTAAATAGTAAATAATACAAATCAAAATTGCTATAATAATTTGAAATCAAGTTAATAATTATAAAATGAAAATAATTCATAATTTTAGAACTCTCAGATAAAAAATAATTTTTTAAAGTCATAAATAAATGATTCAACTTCTAATTATATTCAAAATATTTATTAAAATTAGACATTTTCTAATTAAATCAATAGTAAATTAAATAATACTTATAATAATTAACATTTGAAAAATAATAATTAAATTTAATTTTAAAAAAATGTTTTGAATGATTGTGAAATTTATTTGTAACAAATATTTCAAAAAAATATAAACTAATAATAAAATATATCAAATTATTAGAATTAAAATTTAAATTAAATTAATCATTTTAATAATTAATTTATATAAAATGATACTTAATCAATTACAAAATATAGTTAAAGTTTCAAATTATAATAAAAGAATAATAATTAAGACTAAATTCAGGTTTAATTAATTCTTCATGATTAAAATCAAAATATTATTTAAAAATAAGATAAAAAAATATGAGATTTTTATATTAGATTTATTATTATATTTAAATTTATAATTTTTTTTATATCATTCAGTTGAACAAAGTAAAGATACTCCTCTTAATTTCCATTTACTAGCAGAGGATTCACAATTTAAATTAACTCTAAATACCAAATATTTATCAGTTTTTCTTGGATATTTATAAACTGGGCATGAATATTAGGATGAATTCATTTTTTCATCTGGCTTTTTTTTATTAACAGCAGTAACAAAAAGTATGGGTAAAGGAGCAAACATTTTTTTGGGATCTAAAAATTAAATAAATATTAATCATTAAAAATAAATAACTAAGAATAATATAATACCTGGATCATCTAGCATACTCTTAAACCACTTGGAACCTTCTAAGAAAAGACCGTGAATATAGACTCCTTCAGAAGAAACATCCTTGATATTGACAAAATCTTTATCTTTAACAGAAGTGCTATAAGAAACATCATCTAGAGACCATTAATCTTTATCCTTGTCAGCCCCTCCTTTAGGTTTATTTTTATTGATTCTGGTGACTTCTTGTTTCATAGCAGTTAAAAATCCTTGAGGATTAAAGAAGCCAGTGAGCCAGAAAGTGTCAGGTCTTCCTAATTTCAACCAACTTGATAACTGGTTATTTCTGTCAGTCAGACCACCAATCCATCCTCCCAAATTTGGTAATAACCACGATATTTCTGCTCCAGTCGCATCATATATCCAAGTATTAGGAACCTTGGCATCTGCTATACTATCTATTCCATTAACTATTTAAGGAGTCATTATAATCTAACCATCAATTGCTTCTACGATTTATGTTAAAGTATTTCGTACTATGCTTATTATTTTCTACATTCTCTATATTTCTTAATATAAAAACACATTCAAAGGCACATTTAGTCCTCTTTCACTTAATAGTTTATGGCCCACTAACTTTTTAAGCTATTCTTTTACCTCATTCATGTTATAATCTATTGGAATCTTAATTAATAAATCTTTTGCTTTATCTTATACAATTTCTTCTCTAGTTTTTCCTCCTCCAGTATTACTTTCTTTAGGCCTAGTTAAGATAATAGTATTTATCATTTCAATAGATTCTTTTAATCTAAAGTTAAGATCAGCATTAGCATGAAGACCAAAAACTTCAGGACTATCAATCATAAGCATGTTTTCAGGATAATCTCTATAGTTTTTAATTTCAGTGTTTTAAGCTAGAGTGAGTGCTTTATACTCAATTTATTCTTTAGAACCTTCTTTAGGCTGTTTAGCTAAGACGACATCATTTCCAAAGATATTATCTCGGATATACTCATCACAATATGTGTTAAACAATTCTCTATCAAGATCATCAGTGATCCTTCCTCCGTACTAAACTTCTCCAATCATATACTTTAATACATTACAGTTCACAGGTAGGTTCACATTAGTTTAAGTAGGGCCAATCAGACTATTTAAATACTTTTCAATAAACATCAGTGATGCTTCTAAATCTGAATTGTTATACTCATAAGGTACACACCATCCGATTGGACCGAATTTTTTTCTTTCTATTACTATACTGTGCATAAAACATAACACAAATATTAATGATCTCCAATATGAATGATCGATTTTATCAATAAAGTCTTAGTTAATCATAGTGGTGAATGTTTTGAAAACACCTGCTCTCAATCCTTTTGGAGCTTCATCAGTGACTTTGATAGAGTTTTGCAACAAACTAAGAGGGAATTTATCAATAGGTTCACAAGTGATCCAGAGCCTAAAATCTTCATGAATAGTCTACTCTTTATCAGGATGTAAAATGCCCATCATATCCTCCATGAGTTTTAATCCCAAGTGACAATTTTGTAAGATGACCCAGTTTCCATTAGCGAAGCCATCATATAAAGCAACCATGGCAACTTTCTCTTAACCTTCTCCCATAGAGACTTTCATGGTAGTTTTCTTTTTTTTTTTAGCGAGTTCATCTATAGAAGAAGTGGGATCAGCTCCAGCGGATAGCAAAAATATAATTGGCTCATCATTAAAGCTTTCAGCCCAAATACCTTCGATAGGATAGCTGATTGGATCTGTGAACTCCTTTCCCAGACATCCACTGATATATTACTAACAGGCAACAAGAGATCTATCTTCTCTCAATGATCTAATTAAGCACAGTTGAATGAATGGTCCTATTTCTTTTTCACTTGCTATTCTTTCAGCATAGTCTGGTATAGGCTGGTTTTCTGGTTCGTTCTTTTCTGTAAATTGCTTCCATGCAACTTCATTTCTACTGATTGTATCTGGCAAGTCTCTAAAGAAGGCAATATTATCTCCACTAAAGTGATGTCTGCTTAGAGCTAAAAGATTCAGCCAAATTTTGTCTGCAATAAAGTTAAAAGGCTTTGACCTTTCAGATCTTAAGTCCAAACTAGCTCCTGATTTCAAGAAGCAAGAAATATCTGCTGCTGATATTTTATTAGCAGTTTGCATTATTTTGAAACAAACCATTAATACAAAAGTGGTTTTATCCTTTTCGAAGAGTCCTCTGTTGATATATTTGTAAACATATAAGGTTAAATACTTGATAATTATTTCTACTCTTTTAGTCGGTGCTGTTACTTTTTCACTATTGTCTATTGAGTAATCAAATAGAGTAAGGAATTGCTCTAAGGATGAGTTATACATCCAATTTACATATTGTAATTCAATAATACAGAAATACAATGCAGATCCTCTGATAGCAACTGGTCTATACTATTCTCTACTTTCATTAATTAATTTCGTTTTTTGTTCAGCATCAACTAACTTGACTGCTACTTCTTTTGCTTGGGTTTTGGTCATATTTAATACGTCCATTAATTCAGTATCATCTAATAGATTACCAGTACTACTCATAAGTCTATCCAAGAGATTTTTATCTAGAATTTGTAAATCTTTTTTGTTTTTATTAACATTGGCTAACAAGGTCTTTAAACTATCTTCAAGAGCTTTTTGTTCCTTGGAAAGTACTCTGGAAAGTAATTATTACTCCAAACCTTTTTGAGTAACGGTAAAATCGATGATAGTGGTTTTTGCGGAAAGTTCTGGTGAGAAAGAAGGATTAGGGAGTCTACAAGTCATGAAGAGTGTGAAATTAGCATTATAGTCCATCTGAGTACCCCCTACATCTATGACGTAATTCTTACCCTTTTTGATGATCTGCTTTTCTAAGACTGGATCAATGATAGGGTCAACTTCATTTTCAATGCCTTGAATAATGATGGTTTTACCTTCCTCCATACAGTACTTAAGATAAAAGTCCTTGAATTTTGGATTATTTAATGTGGTGATAGACCTGAACTGGTCAATGGTTTCAGCATATTTATTCTTAATCCAGTTTTCTCCTTGGACCTAAGGATCAATAAGAAGAGGGAATCTACTACTATTAGTGACCATAATACCATTTTGGATGGATAAGTCATCCTTGGGCAGTCCTTGAATGTTCCACTCTCCTACTGTGGCTTCATCCACCAAGAAGTTCACCAAGTTCATGTCAGGAGTTAAAGGCACTCCTCTTTTTTTCATGTCCTACGAAAAATAATCATGACTCAGAATATCTCTGAATTCACTGTTGAAAGGTCCACAATAAGATATAAAAGCACAAGCAATCGAAACATTTCCGACTAGTCGCCTTTTCTATTCTCCTATTTCTGAGTCACCCTTACTCCACCTGTCTCTTTCATCTTACAACGATCCTATCAAAGACCTAGCAGTGTTAATTTTCTTTTTGGTCTTATTCATCTTCTGTTCTAAACCCATCTTTTCTTCCATCTACTTATTAAACTTAGCTTCTAACTCAGCCATCTAGGCTTAAATCACTTCCAAAGCAGACTAGTTAGCTTTCAACTCTACCATGGCACTTGATAACTTACCTTCAGATATTGCAAGGTTTATTTTTCTAGGCTTGACTATTTTTGATTTTAAGTGATACTCCTGAATGGCTAATACCCACTTTAAAATACCAGCTGCTGCTTTAGATATTTTACTAGCAGAATCATAGTTAAAGTGGTTGAAAATAGGAGATATTTCACTAGTATAAGCAGACAATAACTCCATTGTTTCTTCATTAATGTTATCTCTCTCAAAGAACTGAAGATTATTTCTGAAGTTAGGATCATTTAAAATAGACTTGGTTTCAGTGAATGAATCCTAAATAAAAGTGGTTGGTCCTGGGTCCTTTTTAGCCAATTATTCGGAAACCATATGTACAGGCAAAAGCTTTTCCTTGAAAAACACTGCCACTGAATCTAGAATATACTTAATAATAGTCATTGGGTTTTTATTGGCTTTTAAGTCATCTATATCCTTCTTATCCAACTCTCGAACAGCCTGATCTGCTGCTAATAATGCTGGCATAGCTGCTTCTAATTCTTTTTCTGCTATTGTTTTTTCTGATTAAATTTACTCTGCTTATTTCTGGCATTGAGCTGTTTTCAATGCTACTTCTTGTTACTTTTTATTAACTTTTATTTTCTCTTTGTCAAGTTCCTTTAACATAGTATCTGTGGATTCAGCTGCTTGTTTTAATATTGCCTCCTCCTCTTTCAACTAGATTTCCATTATAGCGATACTTTTTGAAGCATCTTCAATTTTTCCCAAACCTTTTTTGTAGCTCTTTTCTTGAACATCTAATTCTTAATACTTAATTAAATAATATTTTTGGTAAAGATTCAAATAACTTAAGAAAGATTTAGGAGTTACCCAAACTCTTCTCCTCATTTTTAAGAAATAAAGTTCGCAAACTTATTAAACCATAAGATGTACATTTCCCATGTGTTTTTGTAACTCAATTTTGGTTTCTTTTTTTGTGTCAAGCTCTTTGAAGTTATTTATATAGCTGCTAGCTACACTAACTAATGCCTCTTCGGGCCAAGGAAGGAACCAATTGATTGAACATTCATTAAACAATGCTGGGAACTTCCTTGCTCTATCTCTGAATTTACTTCCTACTGGAGAGAAGCACAACACAATGTGAAGGTTATCTCTCAACCTGTCTACCAGATATTGATACAACTGAGCACTTGTAGGGTCAGTGTTTGGTTAACCTAAATAATTAATTTATGTAAAATATTATATATAATTGTAATTATTTTGATTAAATACCTCTTTCTTTCATATAATCATTGGTGATATCACCCAACCATATTTCCCTATCATCCTTTTGCAATAGGCCTGGTATTTCTCCAGTTGATAGTAACATATTGATGTATTCCAAGAAATCTTCCTTCTTGACTTCCTAGTCAGTCATAATGAAAGTGATTTTCTTACCAAGATGACCTGCAATGTCATAAACAGCCTTCAACTCTTCTTTGAGATCTTTTTCTTAGAAGTGTTTAGTGATAACTATTTAGTAAATCTATTGCCTACCAATTTCTGCTGCTAATCTGGTCAATGACTACTTACCACTACCTCCTACTCCTACCAACAATGCACTTGACCTCTACATCTGAATTACTCTACTTATCTTCAATAAGTGTTTTATTGCATCATCGAATAATACTAAGTTCATCTTTTTGGAAACAAATTTATTATTATATTATTCTAATAAGAAAGTACACCTGTCTCTTAATTTTCCTAAGTCATTTATACCTTCATATACCTTTTCTGCTAGTTCCTCAATATAACCTTCTTCAGAGATAACATCTTCTCTCAAAAAGTCACAGAAATAAATGTATTTTTCTTTTTTAGTAAGTTTTTCTTAAACTTCTGCATCAATATGTTAAAAGTGTTCTTAAGTCACTTCTTAGATATAATTTAAAATGATATCTTTATCTTTCTAACTAACTAGTTTGTCACAAAATACTCTTTCACATTCGTGTCTCCATAAAGCGACAGCAAATACATCTTATTTCATTCCATCAAATTTATTGGATGCTATAATAACATCTCTCCTAATTTATAAGAATCCTTTGAAAATTCTTGATAACTCTCTCATGTTGAAAATATAGTGGAACTTGGATGGAGTTGGCAAAATATTGCTTTTAACTTTATTCCAAAGAGCAGCAGTTGCATAAGGTAAAATATCAATAATTGTATTGAATTCATTTGAATAGTTTTTTGGTTTAAAGACAAACTTGATGATGGGCAAGTAAATACTTTCGACACTTTGAGGCAGAATCATGTTAAAGATAAAGAAATTTCTTTTTGCTCTATTTGGTATGTCATTTCTACCTCCAATTGGATGATTCATGGCTCCGATAAATTAAAGATTCTTAATATTTTTGAATGTTCCTCTTTGAGATTTGTCTAACATGTAGAATCCTCCAGTTTCTATCAATTGTCTTACAATTTCTAAAGTTTCTTAGTCTCCCCAACTATTAACTTCAGGCATACTTATATCGTCAATGAAAACATTTAAAGTTTTATTATCGTTAGGAGCAAAATCCTTTCCTACTTTAAACTCACATTCTACTTCTATATTGGCTTAATAGTGAGATGGTCTGGTGGCAGATGAAAAGTTAATTCTTTTGAACAGCTGATTCTTCTTTCCTAACTTATCTGAAAACATTAAAACAGAACTGGTTTTAGCTGTACCTCCTGTTCCTATTAATAGGACTGACTTTTAACAAAGAGGATTTTTTAGTTATTTAGTTTAAGATAAAATGCAATTAATAAGAATTTCAGCTCTAAAGGAATCTACTGTAGGCAATAACAATTAAGAGAATTAGAAATTTTTTTCAGGGGGTTTCCATTCATCTGGCTATATCAATTTCCAATCACATCCTCCTTTACTACTATCTAAGAAATAATCAAAAACAGTTTCACCTTCTTTCATCTTTTATGGGAAACTAGCATTTTTACTAATCATCCACTCGTTAAACAGCTGTCTATCTGAATTTTCATAAGTTCCCACTAAAGCCCAACTTAAAGAGAAACAGACAAGCTTTTCAAGGTCTTAATCAGATACTTGAGTGTTCTTATAAGGTAATAAGATACCAGTTAAAAGATTTAGACAGTTAGTAACATAACAAATAGTATCTAGATACATGATTTAGTTCTTACACAACTTTTCTACGACTTAAAGAGCTTCATACTGAATTAACCACTTTGTGAGGATGACTTTAAGTTTTTCACTATCATTTTAGTTTTGCTCAGCCTTCCTTCGTATACAATATCCTTTAATGACTGACTCATAACCTAAATCGGTAGAAGAAATATAGACCTAACCACATCTACTCACAGTGGCTGGTGATGCATTGTTCAGATTCTCTACTTCAAAGACCAATTTGCAGTTTTCAGTCATAGGAATTCTCTCTCCATTGGCCAGCGTGAGGATTTTGTTATCATCCAAGACAGTATTAAGAGACTCAATCCAAAGAGTATCAACAGGCCCATCAAAAGTAATCCAAGTGCTGAATTTGTTATTTCTGTTGTTTGATTTGGACCATATAGTGGAGAAAATACCTGGAATCCAATCATCACTAATTTCACTCTTAACTCCGTACATTTCTTCAGTAGTGATAGCTTTTGGATTGATTCTGGTAATTCTATGAGGATTGCTAAGAGCATGGAGAGATTCAGTGAGGGCATTAATGATGGTGGTCTTACCTGATCCGGTAGGTCCAATTAACATGAAACCATGTCTCACTAGACTCGTTTCATACACTTGAACTATTTTCAACAGCCAAGGTGGATAAAGAATCAAATTATATGATTCTAAAGTCTGCTTCACTGCATTCTCCACTTCATTGTACATCATTTTGGGCACATTTGTCTATTTTGGGAAGATATCAACCAATAATGAGTTAAAGAGTGGAATATCATCAGCCACTAGTTTTGAAAGGTTCATGTCTCTTAAAGCTCTCATCATCAACATTTCTTCTTCATGTCCATTCTTAGGTCTTTCCTATTTTATAGTGTTACCAGCAGTTCTTAAGACAGACAAGATGTTTCTAAGCCCAAAGTCATAATGTCTTTGTTTGGAAAGCTGCTCCTCACAGAGTTTATAGAGAATGTTAAACTTCTTAGCAAGAGACTCAATTGTTGCAAATCCGACTGAAGCCAACTTAACTTTGATGATGGTTTCTCTATCAGGCACCATCATACTGACACTTCTAAATAGGACTTTGAGATTTTCTGGAAGTTCTTGTCTTCCGGCATAACCAGGATTCATTGTAATAAAGTATCCAACTGACTGAATAATTTATAAGCCTTTCTCTTCTGGGAAGTCAAAGAATTAAACGTGGGCCTTCTTTGCAGATGAAATACTCTCTACCTGCATGGCTACCACTGACAGCACATCCAGATGAATTCTATTAAACTCATCGAAACAACCCCACAATCCACTCTGTACTAATCCTTTGAATATCTAAGCCATATCTCTGTATCTCTACTAGTCTGAACAGTTTGTAACCACAACGAAAATTCCTAATGTTCTTCCTAAATCCTTTACTGTTTCAGTCTTTCCTGTTCCTGCTGGTCCTGCTGGAGCTCCTCCGTAATACATACTCATCGCCTATGCTAAAGTAATATAACATCTATCTGTTAATTTAGTTATACAAAGTCTTTCTTTTGCTCCCAAAAACTCGTAACAATAAGGAGCATCCCAATCTGTTACACTTATTATGCAATTATCTAATTCCTACTTCCAATATACTCTAGTCTACTTTTGCCAATCGAATTCATTCACATCTTTGCACTTTAACTCTGCTGTCAATTCTTTCTGATGGACCATAATTGTAACTAATGTTTCTACTTTCACTCTGTCCACTTAAGATTTATGTTCTTCCAAACACATTTTAGTTAAGTCCTCCATCATTCCATTAATTTCCTTTTTCTTCTGTTCATAAATACCTTTTTCATTCTTGTTGCTGGCCTTTTCGAAAGCTTCAGTCATTTTCGCAGTCCAACTGATTTATAGTCCTAACAAAGCAACTTATGAAATCTACGATTTGATAAACTCAGTTAATGTAGAATTGAAAACTTAAGATGATGCTTATCTGATAATATCCTTCATAGTGATTTGCATTTATCTTTCCAAATCAGTCAGCCAACTTTCAATAAGTCCTTCACATTTAGTTTCAGTCTGCAAAAACACTACTTCTTCATCTTTTCCAATAATTTATATAATTGCCTTAATCACTTATTCATTGGTTCCCTTTTTAGCTTGGTTTTTATCAAAAATTACTCTATTGATAGCATCAAATAGCTTTTCAAAATCCTCTTAAATACTCTTGGGATCAGATCCTTAAGATAAAATTTTCAATAAAGTGGGATCTGAAACAAAGTAAAGCCTAGGGAACTTCTTTCTTTTTCCTTCTAAATACTATTCCAAGCTTTTCTGACAGATTTCTAGATTCTTGTAAAGGTCAGGGAGAAATTGTTTAAGAATGTCGTATTGACAACAAGGGATAATTTTTTTAGTTTCAACTGCTTTTTCCATTAGTTTAGTCCATGTCTTATCAATTTATTAGAATTTCCTACTTTCTCCTGGCATTTGTTTGGCAATATCTCCTCCAGTGAAGACTGCTTCTAGACTGCTCCACAACATTTGGACCTTTATCCATAACTCAAGGGTCTCATTGATTTCAGCAAAGACTCTAATTTGTTTTTCTACTTCCTCTTTAAAAGGACCGACATGCCTTTAAGCATTGATAGTAGTCAAAGACATGTTGTCTTCATCAAGTTTCTCGATGATTTCTCCGACCTTCAATCCTGCTAGAACACAAGGATAATCTCTTGAACCCCAAGTATTGAACTCGAATTCATAATCTTTCCAACTGTCTTCTATTTCCTTCAATTACTTTTCTATCTTCTACTGCTTGTCAGCTGAATCAATGATGTCGATGATTTCTTCAGTAAAGTTCAATAACTTTGCTTCAAGAAGATCATTAAAGTTCATAATATCATCATGCTCATAATCCAACTGTTTCCCAGTAATTTCACAAATCTACTTCCAGTGCCTGTCCTTGATATTTTACTTTTTTATGTCTATTATAATAGGTAGGACGTCCTTTAAAGTGTCAATTTCTGTCTTTAACTCTTTATAAGCATTCCACTCCTTTAAGTCCTTTGGCAACCTCATACACATATCTCCATACTTCATCACCTGATCAGTCATTTCATTCAGCATTTCCACTCCAAAATCACACCATGCCCTTTCTTTCCACTTTGAAATACTTTCAATCACTTCAGAGTACAACTTGTATAATTTCTTAAGGTTTTTCAATTCACTTTCAGTCTTTTCTAGTTCAGGATATTTCTGATTTTATAGTCCGAACAAATCTTCTCCCTTTTTGTTAACATTGAAACTGTTCTTGTTTACAAAGAATTCATCGTCAAATCTCCTACATCGCTCAATTGCATCTTTAGGTTTGATATTATCAACCATAGGACCATTGATTTCATAATCTTATCTGAAGAGTTTAACAGTCTTGATGAACTCTGCAATATCTTATTTTAACTAAACAAGATAACTGGTTTATTTTTATTATAACTCCTTTTACTTAGACTCTGCAAATTTGATGACACTCTCCCAATTGTTGTTCAACATGGTCCTGGCATCCAATTCCTCTTTATCGGTGAGTCCATTAGGTAAGTAGTTTTCCAAAAGGTTATACATTTCATTAACAGGAGTAAATTTCATATCAATTTCAGCTTAGATGACCCTAATCTGTTCCAAAGTTTCCATAACGCTTCCCAAAGAATCAATGTCATTAACTTCCTTCCTTAACTGGAAGTCCAAGTTCTTAGTCTGCTCGGTTAAATTGTCCAAAAGTAGCTTGGCCTTCTTGTGTAGATTCTCTGAGTATTTATTTTTCCATTCCTTCGACCATCTTCTCAATCCATCGCATAAACCTTCTGTCTTTAACTCCATCGCCCCAATCAAGTGCGATATTTATATTTTGTCAATATCTTCCTCTACTGAAGTGTATTTTTTCAACTTATCCTCATAATCTTAAAGAGATGGATTTTTCTTTTCAAATTCCTTGATTGTAGCTTCGATGTTCTATTTCCAGAGATGGTCAAACTTGTTGAAGTTTAATTTAAATTCATTGACTCTTTGCCTGGTACCTTGAATAGAACCAGTAAGTAAGAGAATGACCTTGACAATTTCTTTATCTTGAGCTATCATTTCATAAAGACTAGCCTTATTGTCTGAGTTTTTATCTTGCTATTCCCAGTTATAGAGATACTTGCTACACCTCAAGACAGCAGTAGCAGCCTTGTTGATGGCCTTCTGAATCTGATCTAAACTAGGATTTAGGATGATGGTGTCATTGTCTAGCTTGACGTGTACTTCAAAGAAAGGCTTAAGAGGGTCTTAGTTTTTGCTTTCTTGGATGGAAGTGACTTATCGCTTTCCACATACTCGATACTTCATTGCATTGAGCGAGTTCTAAGTTGAGTTTAGCAATGCTTGATATAAATACCAGAAGTAATATCTCTTTATCCTTCGAGTCTCTTCAGGCTAAATAGGTTCTACATGACTATCCAGTGGATAAAGAATTATTGTTTAAAGCAAGTCATCCACTGCTCTTTCGATTTCCAGATTCTTGCTGATCAAGTAAGTAGTCTTGCTCACGATAAACTCCTCTTGCAATCTCACAAACTACTCTAGACTGAAAGGTTTGTTGGAATCAGAAGGTAGAGAAACAAGCAGAATTTTACTAACTGCTTTTAAGTTGTTCTCTATTCTGTTTTCTATTATGTCATTAACATTTATAATAAGTTGCTCTAATTTATTAAGCCCAGCATGAACATGTTCTAAATAACTATCAATGTTCATTGATGTCCATGTCAAAGTAACCATTCCAGGTCTCAATTTTAACTCCAAATCTTCTAAATGAGATGCAAGAAGATTCTTAGTAATAGGTTTGATTTTCTAAATTATTCTTTAATGCTCTCTAATTGCGTACTGCAATTCGTTATAATACAACTTAAACTTCTCCTCTTGTAGCAAAATAATTCTCGCCGATTCTGGAATTCCAACTCCAAACCTATCTAAACATTTAGCCTCTCTAATTAACTACATAATTTCAATATCAAAGTTAACAAACAAATGTTTTGTGTCTTCACTCCTAACTATCAAAGTAGCTTACAACGCTGCTTTAGATTTCTCAATTTCTGCTGTCCAGTTTTGATAATACCACATTTCATAGACTGTTAGTTGTTTGCCTAGGTTGTTATAACTTCCGTAGTACTTCTTTATTTCTCCATGTTTCAACAAATTGTCAGGAAAGAGACTGATAGGAGCAGTAATTTTTTAGAATAAATGTTTAGCCCATATAATTTTACCAGCATCGCTAGGCATATTTCTAACTATATTTGGCTTTCCTCTCTTTTCGGTGAATATTCTCTAAATATTATCCAACTCAGTAGCATAGGTTTATAAAATGCTGTTATATTTGTTTGTCAAAGAATGTCTTAAAGTATTTCTTTTCAAAGTGTTTTCAAACTTATGAAGCAATCTGATGGAATATTCTATATTCCTAAACCTGCTAAAATTCTCATCAATAAAAGATTACAACCTTGAGTCTAAACCTTAAATTTCAACAGTAAACTTAACATATTCCAAATCAAAATTTGTCTTAGCATAATCCATGAGGTCATGCCTTTTGGACTAGAAGTCCTTGATAATATTTTAGAAACTGTTAGTAAGTTCCTCCATATTTTCTAAATTATGCTTGGCTAAGGATTAGAACTACTGAATAGTGGTGAAGATTTCAATAAGTTTAGCAACTCTTCTACATAAGAGATCAAACTTACCGAATATCTAGGTTTCAGTAAAATCAAAAGGAGTGTGTCCACTTCCTCTTTGCATATCAGCTACTTTATCTTTAGTTTCCTTATAAGAATCTTTATAAGCCTTATTAAGTCTGATGCAACTTTCAAGAACTTGAATTAACTTAGCAGGATCTCTATTCCAAATATCTTCAGACTTCTTTCCATCAAGAATTCTGTTTTTGCAATTGGTAATCATCTAATTAGTGATCTTCATAAAAAGACTTGTCATCTTATCTGCAGTGTTGTAAAACCTGGCAATAGTATGTATCATTTTGATGGTGTTCATTAAAGCAGGCAGAGTTTCGATAATCTGTTCAGGGGTACCTCTGTATAGTGGTTCAATGAACTTTTCCAAAGTTGACAAATATTTAAAGTTATCCTTTGCTTCATTTAACTTGTCAGTCAACTATAAATCCAAACGATTGTAGTCATTCAACAACTTACTAATGTTTTCATTGCCTGCTCCTCTTTAACTGACTTCATGAGCTTTAAGTTTGGCATTGAAAGCATTCTTAACTGTATTGAAATCTTTGCCTTTCAATTATTCACACCACGTGGTAATCTTTTGCATTCTGGTCCTCCAGAATTCAATTTCTACTAATGGACCAGCATCCATCTAATCTTTCTTCTATTCTCTATCGTCATTGAGCAGATCGTTGATCTTGTTAAGCCATTATGAGAAGTTTTTTTCAAAAAACTACATTTTCTCTGTATCAGGCCCACCATTGTACTTATTCAACTCTTCTGGATCAAGACAGAATTGATCTTATCCTGGATCCATGCTTTTGATTGCATCATGCACTTCACTTCCGAACTTCTTTGTCAGATTTACAAACTCATCAATGCTTTCCTTTTCACATTACTCCCAATTCTGATCATCCATCCTCTCTACAAATTGTTAATAAACATATTCCATACTGTTGTTCAAAAAAATCAGTATGTTCTAATTCACCTCCAAAAATAATACTTCTGAGTCCTAATCTTCATCTAGTTTCACTCCTCTCTTACCTTCTTGATCTCCTAAATTTCTAAGAAACACCACTGCTTTGTCTTTTAATTTCTCTGAGTCTCCATTCGTTATGAATAAAGAGTAATCAGTATTTGCTTCTCTTCCTCCTTCATGTCCTTAATCTTCCATTTAATAATAGAACATTAATTTCCTAGAACCATTTCCATCTACAAAATTCTTTACTAATTCTTCGGCTTTATCTCCTTTTAGATATTCCGATACTTATTAATCATTTATTCGCAAGCTGTCTGATATCATCTATATCATCCAACGAACTCTTTTTGTTCCAAATATCATACTTTTATTATTATTAATTATTAATGAACAAGATATTCTTCATATATATTCAAATTAATGTAACTTATTATATTTCATTTAAATAATAAATTCTTTTATTTTATATTATAATTTATTATTTTTTATAATCACTATTTTATATATTTTTTTATAATTTTATATTTTTTTTATATATTTTCTGTATAAATTATAAGTTATTATTCTTATTCTTTTTTTTATTATAATATTCTCATTTTACTATGAAGACTTATTCTAATATTTAATAAAAATTTTCAAAATCTACATTTAAATACTAACTTAAAAAAAATGAAGTATTTAATAGTTAAGATTTTTGTAATAATTAAACTTAAAATTAATTTCATTAAAAATGTCACTTATAAACAGAATGAACAAAAAACATTGATACATTATTAAATAAAAATCTTGTCAAAAATAATGGTTTTTTAAGTTAAAGAACTATTATAAAAAATTAAAAAAACGAAACATAATAATTAAATTATTTTTTATTATAATAATTAAATGATAATTAATCTTTATAAAATCAAACTAAAATAATGTAAATAATGAAAAAGTAGGAAGATATTAAATAATATATATGAATATAAAAATAATAAGAAGAAGAAGAATATAAAAATAAACTAAAATAAGCCATTATATAATAAAAAAAAGAAAAAATTAAATTGTCAGTTGAAGAAATATTTTAATAAATATCAGACATAAATGATGGAGAATAAATTGGAGAAGCTTTACATTTTTTGAAAAGTAAAGAAGATAAATTAAAGTTAATAGATAAAATAATAAAAAGAAAAGAAGAATTAAAAGAAGAAGACGAATAATAAAAGTACTATGATTTAAGGCATATTCTTGATTATATAAAGAGAAAATTTCTTAGAAAAATCGCAAAATAAAGATAAAGTTCTCTTTTGTTTGATAAAAAAATCGTGTAAAATTATAAATAAATGAAAAATTTATAAACAATAAAATAATAATCGTAAGAATAAGAATAAATAATTTAATAATAGAATCAACATTGTTAGAATTAAATTTTCAGTAATGATTATAATTTGTAAAATAATAAATTTGATAATAGTCCATCAAAAATATTAAATGTAGATTAATAGATTTAAAATCACGATAATTCAATAAATTAAAATCATTAAGATCAAAATAAAATTAATAATCAAAGATAATAAAATATTTAAAATTAAAGAAATTAAGCTGTTTAAGATATGAAAAAAGTAAATATATATAATAAAAAATTATTATAAATAGAATTATAATGATAAGAGTTATAAAAGTGGATAAAAGCTTATTAAAATCGATTCATAAATTATAAAATATAAATAAGTTTAGAGACTTAGTGTATTTAGATAAAATATCTAGCAATTAAAATTGGATAAGATAAACTGTTTAAGTTTAAAATAAAGAATAAATCAAATAATTGACGAAAAATACCATCAAATTTATAATATAAAAGATAATTTAAAAAATCAGAGTTTTTTAATTAAATATCTAAATTTTAAATAAATATGATATTTTAAATGATTTAAAAATCATAAAGTTTAAATTTAAGTATTATTTTATTAAATTTCAGTTTCATTATATTTTTCAAATTGTTTCTTATTAACTAAATTTAAATTTATAAATTTTTTTTTTTCTTAATTAATTTGAAATTAATACTAATATAATAATTATTTTTTACTAAGATCATCTTTTTATTTTAAATTATTACTATTTATTTTTTTTTAGTAAGTCAAATTAACAAGTTACTATAATGGATTTAAATCTCCTTCTTCTATTTATAAATTCAACAAACTTTTATTAATATCATTTTCTTCTTTTTCTTTTTAATTGATTTTATAATCCAAATCTTAAATTAATTGCTCTAATTACAATAAAATAATTGGCTATTATTATTTTAAATTGTTTATTTATAAAATCATTTTGGAGTTTTATATACTATTTTTTGCTAAATTTAACAAGCTTAAATTAGAATGATAAAATATAATAAAAGTTTCTATAATTTAATTACATAATTAAATTAAATTAGAGTCAATATTAAATAACTCTTCTATTACTTAATTTTCTTTTATTTTTAATTCTAATATTTAAAATCTAAATTATTTTAATATATTTACATTTCTAAAATTTAAATATTGAAATTAACTTTATCTTTTATCATAAAATTATTTAACAATTTAACAAATTTTATTTTGTTTGTTACATGCTCTAAAATAATAAAAAATAATTACTTAAATTATTTTATAAATATTTTTAAAAATTTTTAATAAGCAAAACATTATCTTCTTATAATAATATCAAATTGAATCGTTATGATGATATTTTTTATATAAAAATATCTAAAGAATCGGATTATTCTATAAAAAAATTTATTTGACTTAATTAATAAAAATAATATTACTTTTCAAATTTATTCTCAATATCGATTTCAATTTTTATCTTATTATTTGGATCGGAATTTTATTTTATATATATTTCAAATGAATTATCTAAAAGATTTTAGTTTATTTAGTTTTATTTCATAGCAGATTTATTATTTTGAGTTTTTCCACAAACTGTTCCCATAATATAAAAACTAAATGAATATTAAATATAATGTAAATATAAAGTAGATATAATAAGTTCATAATAATTGGTCATTTTCATAGGTACTATGGTCTTAAAGGAGTTGGTTGATTTTTTATAAATAGAATTGAGTTTTTTACTTTTTGATGAGATAATTTTGATTGGAATCAACAACGTTGATTAATTAATCAGCCAAGGGATAATAGATGGTTGTGTTTTGATTAAATCCTTAAATCTGATTGAAATTAAGTTGAGAGTTAGGATATGTAATTTACAAGTTTTTATCAATGATGGTTTAAACATAAGTGTTATTAAGATAGGCATGTAACAATTCAGACTTACTTATCTAGTTAGAAACAACAGGATTGACAGCTAATAAAAAGAAAGGGATGTTACTAAGGAGTATAACTAGATCTTTCTTGGATATATTTTGCTAAAGGAAAGCTGTAAGTTCTTCCTTAGAAACATGCTTATCTTAATTATTATTAACCAGCTGAAAAAACAAATCCACTTTTGCCTCCACAGTTTATTCTCGGAATTAAATCAATAAATTCATGAACTCATTAGCATCTACTAATCCATCATTGTTTAGATCCAGTAATTAGAATAGTTCCTCTATAAAAATCTAATCCATATTCATCTTCAGGTTCATAAGCACATATACAAATTCAAATTTGTTTATTTTTTTCACAAATTATATCCATTGCAATATATATATCTAGTTTTCTTATATCTATTTTATATTATTTATATTCTTCACAAGCATTTTCTATATTAGTTGTATTCTCAATTATTCTTTAGCTTATTGAGTTAAATTTTAAGGAATTATTTAGCTGTTTTTTTAAGCTGATAATGATCAAGAATAATTCTTACTTTTTATTATTGATATTGTTCCATGATGTTTAAAATCACTCTATTTCAAATAAATTGTTTTTTTTTTTGTTATTGTGTTTGACTGAATTTTGTATTTATTATTTATTTAAATTACTTTTTTAATATCTATTAATTGTTTAAGCTTCATTTTATTTTGAATTTAAAAAACAAATTCATTTTATTAAAGATAAAGTATTTTTCTTATTTCTTATCGTTTTTACTTAGTTAAAATATAAGTTAATAAGCTTAATTATTTAAGTCCATTTAATTATTATTGAATTATTTATTCTTACTCTTTTTTTTGATTTTATTATTTTGATGAATTCTTAGTGTACTAACTAATCTTATCTTATTGGCTATATTTCATTGTCTAACTTTTTATATGTTAATCTTAAGATTAATTTGTGTTTTATTATATGTATTTTTTGTTTATCTTTATAAACTACGTTGATGTTTTCATTAATGAAATGATCAACTAATTATTTTAATTTAAAATTAAATTAAATATATAAAAAAATAAAGCCTGTATCAGATATTAATCTTAAAATAAGATATTAATTATAGAAATAATAATAATATTATAAAATATAAGAAAATGAAGTAAGTGATTATCTTTATTATTTTACTAATAGTAATAAAATAATGTAATTAAATCAAACATTAAAAATTCAGACATAGAAAAGGAAGACAACATAAAAAAAGTAAATAGGATATAGAAAATAAAGATGGGAGAAGATTAAATAGCAAATTAATAGATGACGAAAGAATAGTAAATAATGATGAAGAATAGGTTGAAGATAAAGCAAAAGTAGAATATGTAAAAACCTAAGAGGATTATGATAAATATAATAGTGAAAAGGATAATAGTGAGGTATAAAAAAACTATATGAAGAATAGATAAGGAAAGGACTAATTTGGAGATAGTTTTATAGGGAACTTGTATTTAATTTAATAGAACTTAAAGGTGGGAGGAGAGTTTGGAGTTTACTTAAATGAATACGCTTTGTACTGGACTGAAAAGGGAAGCAGAGCTAATATTGGATACAGAAACATTTTGGGAAGTGTTTCTCTGAAGTATATGATTGAAGAGGATGAGAAGGTGCGCATTAAAGAGGGAGACTGTTGCAGAGGAGTTTCAAAGGTTTTATTTTTCTAGAAGCCTGATAAGTACGAAGAGAAGGAAAAGAGAGATATAAATGATGACTTGAGGCAATACATGCTCACTAAAATGGCTAATCAAAAGAATACCTTTTCTGGCATGACCTGTATCCAACTCAAATATCATTATTATGCTAATGGAGAATAATACTTAGCTCTATGTTCCCTCAATGTCAATCTCATCATTGATCTCAAAAATAGACTCAATGCTAACATAATCAAGAAAGTTATGTATGATTATGGCATCACTGATTACACTATTGTATAGAATTCCAATCAAGATGCAAATATCATCAAAAATCAAAAGGACTTCTAATAATATATCAATTGGAGTTATGACAAATGGTAGTCATGGCCTAAACAATGCAAGGTTTAGAAGTTAGCTCATGGTCTTAAATCTCCTGTTTTATTTAATGATGAATTATTCCCCAATACTGATAATCATCTTTAATTATAATCTCAATAATAATAACTTAATCAAGATCAAATTAGCTTCACTTTTGATTAGTTGATCGTAGAGGAAGTAATTGATGACTTATGGGGTGAATCTGTTCCTAAAAGTTTATTGCAAAGTTATTACAATCATCCTACTTATACTTACAGAGGATTGCATGAAAATTTCTTAATCGGAAATTTAGGTTCTTTAGAATTATAAAATAATCAAAATAAAGAAACTTATTATGCCTTTGCTATTAAGTTTAAGTTGCCTAGTGAACATAAATTTGGAGAAATCACTTACAATGGAGAAATTCAGGTCCATTTAACTAAAAAATCTCAGCTCAATTTAGATAACATGAAGAATCTTTTAGGTTTAGGTTAAAACTCACTTCCATATAAATAGTTTGCTAGAGGTATTTATATATTAAAATAACAATAATATGATAATAAATGATAATATGATGATAATATATTATAATTAATAAAAGGTTATGTGGAGAGTGATTCAATTCTGATGGAATCATTGATAGATAAACAGACTGATCTTATATTGTCTTTGCCGCTTTTGGCAAAAGAAGACTACGCTTATAACAATTTGTTTTTGCATTACATAAATCATGAGGATTGGTTTGAAGCAAAACAAGCGGACTAATAAGAAGATTACAGCATAATATAAAACTAAAATGTGAAGGAAGATTTTAAAATAGTTAATAAAGACTTAGAGAAACCTCTAATTTAGGAAATCAAAGAGTAAACTGACGGTCTTGAACATTCTGAACAGAAAACTTGGGAACTAATGTGTTATCCTGGTTCTATCAAATGTTTGGTTGAATAAATAAAAACTGCGAAAAGCTTCTACTTTTATTAAGGAACCATCACTACTCCTCCTTGCAAATAGCCTGTAACTTGGATTGTCATGAAAAATCCTATTAAAATCAAGAAGGATGATTTTAACAATCTTTATAAAAATGTATTCTAGTTTAGAGATGATATTCTCAAATCTAATATCAATAGGTATATCACTAATATCAATCAAAAGGATATCGAAAATAAAAACCTTATTAGACAAATTGATAATAATAAAGTAGATTGTACTTATTCAGATGACCTTAAATTATACATACAAAAAACTATGAAGAAGGTTTAAAACACTCAATCTGATGAAATAGATTCCAATATTAATATTGATTTCAACTAATAGAAAATCAGATAGGAGAATGAATATCAATTAAAATTGAAATAAATGATGGAAGATAAACATTTGACAGAAAAAATAAAATCAGGATAAATTAACTCTAATGAATGGTATCAATGGTTTTAACAAAATCAAGAGAGATATTATAGAAGATTATTTGCCACTCATAAATTGTAAAACTCAATAGATGATTTAAAATTATTAGCTACAGATGCATTAAGTGCATTTTATGATTTTAATTATAATTTTTCCTCATCTTAAAATAAAAATGACGATGATTAAGATGAAAATGCAATCGTTATGGTCTCTGGAACTATAAATCATAAATAATAACTTAGTGCTAAGAATATTAAAAAGGTTTAAAAAGTTATTGATATTGCTGATAAAAAATAATAGGAAATTGATAAGTCATAAAAGCTTTCAAGTAATTATGTCAAAATTCAAATTGATAGTAAAAAGGATACATCTAAAAGAAAAAGATTTTTAAGAAAAATTTGATTTAAATTTATTTCTTTTTATATTTTTAATACAATTATATTTATATTAAATATTTAGAATTTTTTGATTATAATAATATCTAATAAATGTTTAAGTAAGTATTCTTTTCATTCGTTATACTTCTTTTAAGATGTTAAAATCTATAAAAGAACAAATAATTCAATTCAATAATAATATAAGGGCATTCAGATTTTGAAAATTTAAATTATACTTTATTAAATGTCACCAATTTCAGCTAAAAAATAATTTCAATAGATGAATCTGATGAAGTTTTTAATATTAATAGTAATTATAATAAAATGTTTTTATTAATGAATGTAGAAGATTTTTTATTTAGAATATTTAGTTAAAGATTTTATTTATACTAATTAGCTTTTAATTTATATTCTGATAAAAGCTTTCTAAATTATGAAGATATTTTAACAAATATATAAATAAGTTTTGTTGGATAAAAAGAACTTTAAAATTTAAATTTAGAACATAATTTGAATATAATAATAAATTAATTTGAAACTTAATTTTTGGACAATTAATTAGATTGTTTGAATATAGAAATTTTAGAATAAAACTCAAAAAGTAGTATAGTTATTAAAATGTGTAGCCTTACTGATTAATATAAAATATAAAATGAGAAAATAATTAATGAATAAAATTTATCAAACCAACTTTTATCAACACTTTTCTGATTTTCTAAAGTTAGTTTGTATAATAATATATTTTTATTTAATTATATTTTTTAATATATTTTATTAAATTTTTCTATTTCAATAATATTGCTATTAAAATATTATAAATTATTGGAAAATCAATAAATTGAAATCAAATAAATGCAATTTTTTAAATTAATGAATTTATAAAATTTTTAGTATTTGAATTAATAATAATCTCTGTATTTTAATTTAAATTATTAACCAAATCAAAAGTTCTTCTATTATTTGATAAATAATTAGAGTTTGTTTCATATATATTTTAAAGAGTTTTTATAGATTTAGATATTTTAATTCTATTTATTGAGAATAGATTTAATTTATGTTTATCACTTTATACATTATAATCTTTAATAGTAAGATCTTAAATTGTTTGATTATTTTATTAATTTATATAATCTTAATTTGCTTTATTAAATATTTAATAATCATCATTATATTGAGATTATAAAATATTTTCATAAAATTTTTATTAATTTGTAGAAGCATTATTATCAAAAATATTATTTTCCAATAAAATTTAATCATTATTTATGTTTTCGAATTAAAAATTATAAAATTTAATATTTAATTCCATTAAATATTTTTTAAAACATATCTTTATATTTGCTGGCATAATATCTTAATCTAAATTTAAAAAAATCTTTCTAATATTTTTTATATTTTTATCAAACTAAGCTATAAATTTAATAATAGGAAGTAAATTTCATAATTTTATTTTTAGGTCTTATGTTTTAATTTATCCATCTAAAGATTCAAAAAACTTAAATTTTATTTCATCTTTTTAATTTTATTTAAACATTTTATAATATTTATTTAATTCTAAATATTAATTTTAATCTTTAATAGTCAACAACTTTTATAATAAAATCACATCTAATTAATTTTATCAATCTTCTTTTGTTTATAAATTTATTTTTATATTAAATTCATTTATTTATTCATCATTAATCTCTTTCTATTTTAATGAATCACATATATTTATGAACTAATAATTAAATTCTTAAATTTAATGATTATAAAATAATGTTTTATTTTCCTTTTAATTATTAATATTAATATTAAGAAATTAATTTTATATATTAATATACTCAAATAATGAATATTTTTAATTTATTTTATGATCTAAGATAACTATATTTTAATTGAATATAATAGATTTTTATTATTAAATAATATATATTCTGAGTTTATTATGTTATTTAAAAATTTTGAATGATGAATCTTAAAGATTGAATATAGAGAATACTGGATTTGTAATAGTAATTGAAATATCAAATTAAAAATCAGGTAAAGTTGTTAAGAAATTGGATAGTTTTTAGTTTTTTTTATGTTGAAAAGATTAATAAAATGATTAGATAATATCATTAATAATCGTAAATGAATCCGAAAGATTAGATTAATTATATTAAATAAACGAGGTCAAATAAATGGGAGGAGGAAAGTTAGGACTGTTTTAAATCAAAATATTAGGGTTCTTAGAAAGAATAAGTTTTAAAATATCAATTCTGGAAAAGATAATTGCTAGACTTACTAAACTTAGTCCCATACAATCACACTCATCTACATTTGTATAAATATTATTTTTGTTTTCTAAATACTCCTATAAACTTTCATAATCATTACTTATTATATAAGTGAACTATTCTAAATCTTCTTTGTCTCCATAGTTATCACTTAATCCTAACCAGTTTTATTACAATCTTTTAAACATTTATTCATTATTATTGTTCCAAATTTCTTTTCTATATATTTCATTAAATAAATAAAATAACTCAGTTTTTAAATTTTTAAACAAATTACTGTCAATCATTTTTCTAAAATATTTATTAATAATCTCCTATTTAAATTAAATTCAATTTTTTATTTTTATTTATTTATTAATTTCTTCTTCATTATTGCTTTTTATATGACTTATTATATTTTCAAATATATTTATCAATTTCATTTATCATCATTATACTTTTACTATTTAATTAAATTTTATTTTAATATCTAAATCTATATACTAAATAGTTTAATTAGCTAAAATTTAATTGATATCTTCTTATTTTTAATAAATATATTATTTCTTTATTTGTTCTAATATTTCTTATAAATTATTTTTCAATTTTATTAAATTAATAGTAAAATCCATTGTTTTTATTCAATTTTATAAATTAAATATTTTTATTTATTATTTAATAATAATATTATAATAAACATTAAAATAAAATTATAAAATAAGTTTTAAAGTTAATAATAAATAATTAACTTATTATTTTGAATAATATTTCAAAAATTTGTATAATTACAAATGAAAAATTTAATTTAAAATAATTAATTTAGAAATTCGATTATTTAAGAAACTATATTTTAATAATTAAATTTAATAATGTACTTCATTTAAAATATTTTGTTTTATTAAATATATAATTGATATTAAATACTGATTTTTATTTTTAATTAAATTTTAAGATAATTAATCCAATTGAATGTAGGATAAATTATGCAAATAAACAGATAATAAATATTATGGTAAATAATTTGAATAATTAATTTTCAAAATTAACAATATAATAATAGTTTTTTAAATATATACAAGATTGATGAGATTAAAAATGTAAATTAGTATTTTAATAATATATATAAATATAAATCAAGATGATAATAAGTTTTGATTGATTTAAATCATACCAGACATTCCATTGTCTCCACTATATATGAATTGATTGTTTAAATTAAAATCTAAGCTATACACACCTTTATCTTAGTGAATGAATTCTTAAGATTAAATGAGATGATTATGATTTTAAATATTAAATAAGTTTAGAGTATTGAATCCAGTTGTTCCACAAACAAATTAATTAGCTAAAAATGATAAAATAATAATAATAAACGTTAATTGGGATTAAACTGAGCAGCGTAAACATAAGTGTAATGATCTTGATGTGAGATATGAAAGGTTGAGTG
>Ga0315908_10000425_pt1 | contig 33520 bp, 23 predicted proteins | sample LakEriMetagenome_12_FD_203520 | JGI IMG/M metagenome (GOLD analysis project Ga0315908, IMG submission 203520) | Freshwater fungal communities from buoy surface, Lake Erie, Ohio, United States - Buoy 4 MA124 | ecosystem: Environmental > Aquatic > Freshwater > Lake > Lake biofilm | place: USA...
CCAGCCGGAATTGTGCGTGTGCGGAATCGGCGACGGCTGGCGTCCGGTCGCGGGAAGCGGATGCCAGCAGCTGTCGAAGATCGTGAAAAGCACGCCGATGCCGTGGTTGTGGGCGATCGCGAGGAAGCGGTCGACGCGCGCAAGGAAGCCCTCGGGATCCTGCTTCCATGCGAGATCGTGCAGATAGACCCGGACGCTGTTGAAGCCGAGACCGGCGGCCATGGACAGCTCGCGGTCGATGGTTTCCTCATCAAACGTCTCCGCCTGCCACATCTCGAGCTGGTTGATGGCCGTGCTCGGCGTGAAGTTGCATCCGGCCAGCCAGCCGTGCTGATCCAGCCACTCGCTGGCACGTTCCACGGACCAGCGGCCGGGAGCGTCCGCCCCGCAGACAGCCCCCGCAAGGACGAGAGCCGACAGCACCGGCAGCAGAAAGGATTTCATCTCAGTACTTCCGGTTGGGAAGTTCCGCCGCCGCGTTCGTCTCATCGAAAAGCCGGTCTTCCTGCACGAGGTTCTTCGGAAGCGTCTCGCCCTTGAGCGCCTTGGCGATGGCGTCGAACGCCATGGGCCCGAGCAGCGGATTGCATTCCACTGTGCAGTTCAGTTTGCCATCCCGGATGGCTTCAAAGGCGAAACCCATGCCATCGATGCTGACCACAGTGACATCCTTGCCCGGGGCGCGGCCGGCCGCTTCAAGTGCCTGGATGGCTCCAATGGCCATGTCGTCGTTGTGGGCATAGACCGCCGTAATGGCGGCTCCGTGCGCCTTGAGAAGCGCCTCCATGACATTCTTGCCGTCGCTCCGCTTGAAGTCGCCGGTCTGGCTGGCAAGGATTTTCATCTCGGGATGAGCAGCCATGGCGGCCTCGAACCCCTTGCGGCGGTCATTGGCAGGAGCCGAACCCGTGGTGCCCTCCAGTTGAATGATGCCCGCCTTGCCTCCGGTCTTTTTGGCGAGCCATGCGCCGGCCATCCCGCCTTCCGCCACAAAGTCGGAAGCGATCAATGTCGTGAACAGACTATCGTCCGAGACGGCAACACCGCGGTCGACCAGCACGACGGGAATCTTCGCGTCGCGGGCCTCCTTGAGAATGGCATCCCAGCCGGTCTCGACCTTCGGTGCAAGGATGATGGCGCTGACTCCCTGGGCTATGAAGCTGCGCATCGCGCTGATCTGGGCTTCCTGCTGGCCCTGGGCGTCGGAAAACTTCAGTTCAATCCCCCGTTTGGCGGCTTCCGATTTGATGGATTCCGTTTCCGCCGTGCGCCATGGATTGTCAGCCCCGATCTGGGAAAAGCCGACCACAAGGCGTCCGCTGCCTCCAGCCGCAGCACTTCCACCCGGCGCAGATGGCTTGCAGGCAGGAACCACCGCGGCTGCGCTCAGCAGCATGAGAAAATTCAGTCGTTTCATCGATTTGCAGGATGTGATGGGGGTAGAGGATTTCCGCCGGAACGGAACCGGTCCATCGTTACAAAATCGGGATCGGCGGTCAAGAAAGTACCATCCCGGGCAACTGGTCTGGAGTTTGTCCTGGCAGACACGATGGGCTCCGGAAGGCTTCAGTTTCCGCCACTGCGGCTGGCGAGCAGTTTCTGAAGAAGAATGAAGGCCAGCAGAAGACCGCCGCTGGCAATGCGCAGCCACGCCGGATCAAGGCTTCCGTTGAAATCGAGGATCGTCTTGATCGTCCCGAGGATGAGCACGCCAAGGAAGGTTCCAAGGAGCCAGCCCCTCCCGCCCGTGAGCACCGTGCCCCCGATGACTGCCGCAGCAATGGCATCAAGTTCCAGTCCATTGCCGCGGGTGGGATCGCCACTGCTCAGCGCGAGCGTCGAAATGATTCCGCCAAGGGCCGCACATCCGCCGCAGAGTGCATAGGTGGCCACGCGCGTCGCCGCGACCGGCAGACCCATGAGCGTGGCGCTCGCTTCGTTCCCTCCCAGCGCGTACACATGCCGTCCGAACCTTGTGCCGTGGGCCACCACCATGGCAATCACCAGCAGCAGCACAAAAAGCAACGGTCCCATCGTCAGCAGCAGGCCCGGCCCCAGCGGAATGCCCCGGTCCGCAAGATCAGCATAGAAGGGATCCGCAATCTCAAGCGAACGCGGACTGACCATGAAGGCCATGCCTCGGGCAAAGAACATGCCCGCCAGCGTCACGAGAAATGCCGGAATGCGGAACGACTGAATGATCCATCCCTGGAGCGTCCCAAAGGCCACACCCACCGCCAGCGCCGCCGCCATGGCCGCCGGAGCAGGCCAGCCATGACGGCCGATGAGCGAAGCAATGAAAACGGTCGTGAAGGCCATCACCGCCCCCACGGAAAGATCAATGCCTCCACCAAGGATCACAAACGTCATGCCAATGGCAATGACGCCGAGAAACGCCCGGTCCTTGAAGAGATTGAGCACCACGCGGGCCGAAAAGAAGTTTTCATACTGCCAGCCGGCCGCCGCAAACAGGCCCAGCAGCACGAGGGCCGTGGCGGCAAGCGGAAGGAGCCGTGAGGATAGAATCCGGTTCATGCCTTCGCTGCGTTGGCGTTGCGGCGGGCCAGCGCGGCCCGCACCCTGGGAGAATGAAGCAGGCAGACCGCAAGGATGACGATCGCCTTGGGAACCGGAGCCACTGCCGGAGGCACATTCTGATTGTAGAGCGTCAGAGTAAGCGTCTGCAGCAGCAGGGCCCCCACGATGGATCCGGCCAGACTGAAGCGCCCGCCCGCCAGCGCCGTACCGCCGGCGACGACCGCAAAAATGGCATCGAGTTCCCTCGTGTCTCCGATTCTCGCCGGATCCGCGGCAGCGATGTTGGACGCCTCGAGGATGCCGGACAGCCCAGCGCAGAAGCCGCTGAAAACGTAGACCGCCATGCGCACCGAATCCGTCCGGATCCCCGCAAAGCGGCTGGCGGTTTCATTGTCACCGGTCGCCTCCACAAAGAGAGCCGCCGCCGTGCGGCGCAGCGCGAGACCCGCGAGACCCGCGAGCAGCGGCACCAGCAGAACCGGCACCGGCAGACCCAGCATCGCCCCATTCGCCAGCCACTGCAGACCCTTGTGCTGGAACGGCACCATCTGACTCCCGGTCAGCAGCATGGCCAGTCCGCGGCCCGCCACCATCGTCACCAGCGTGGCAATGATCGGCTGCAGCCGGACCTTCGCCACGAGCAGGCCATTGAGCAGCCCAAGTACCGTCGTCGCAAGAAGCGCCAGACCGACCGCCGACACGAGCGGAGCACCACGGTTGACCTGCATGGCGGCAACCGCGCCACTCACTGCCATGAGCGAACCGACCGACAGATCGACTCCGCCCGTCGCGATCACAAGAGTCATGCCCAGCGCCAGCAGCATGGGAACCCGGGCACTCTGATTGACAATATCCACGAGCGTTCCGAACAGGCGGCCATCCTTCCACTCGAGCTGGAAGAATCCCGGCGATGCCGCCGCATTGAACAGCAGCAGGGCCGCCAGAGCGGCGAGCGGCCAGATGACAGTGGAACGGAACAGATTCATGCGGCAGCCACGGTTTCCATGATCGTCTGAACGGAAATGGCGGCTCCCTCGAGGACAGCAGCCTGCCGGCGGTCGCGCAGCACCACCACCCGGCTGCTGTTGCGGACCACTTCCTCCAGTTCCGCGGAAATGAAGAGTATGCTCATGCCGGCGCGGCACAGTTCCCCGCAGAGCGCTTCGATTTCCGCCTTGGCTCCGACATCGATGCCACGCGTTGGTTCATCGAGCATCAGCAGGCTCGGCTGCACAGCCATCCATCGGGCCAGCAGGCACTTCTGCTGATTGCCTCCGGACAGCGTGCCGATGGGAGTCTCCGGACCGCGCGTCCTGATGTTGAGAGCCCGGATGAAACGGTCGGCGAGCGCTTCCTGCTCAGCCTGCGGCAACCGGCGCAGGGCCCCGCGCGACGCCTGCAGCGCCAGCACAATGTTCTCGCGCACGCTGAGCGACGGAATGATGCCCTCCACTTTCCGGTCTTCGCTGCAGAAGGCAAAACCGGCCGACATGGCATCGCGCGGCGATTTCAGCGCCATGGGTGTTCCCTTCAGGAATACACGGCCTCCAGTCGCCGGATCAATCCCGAACAGAAGCCGGGCTGTTTCTGTCCGGCCGCTTCCGAGCAGACCCGCCAGACCAGTGACAGCTCCCGACGGGATGGAGAAATCGAGGGGGCCCACCGAGCCCCGCCGCTCCAGTGCCTCAATCCTCAGTAACTCCGGCAGTTCCCCGGCACTGGCAGACGCTGCCGCCGGTTCATGAGCAGCGACCGGCCGTCCGATCATCTGAGAGACCAGTTCCAGCCTCGGAAGCTCCGCCGTCTCCCACGTGCCGATCCCGGAACCATCGCGCAGCACCGTGATGCGGTCAGAGACTTCATAGATCTGATCGAGGAAGTGACTCACGAAAATGATGCCCATGCCCTCTCGACGCAGGCGCTTCATGACCGCGAAGAGTTCCGCCGACTCCCGGGCATCGAGACTGGAGGTGGGTTCATCGAGAATGAGAACGCGGGCCTCCTGATCGAGAGCGCGGGCAATCGCGGTCATCTGCTGAACAGCCACGGGCAAAGAACCCAGCACCGCATGCACATCGACTTCCATCCCAAGCCGCGCGAGGGCTGCCCGTGCGCGCCGCCGGGATTCACCATGCCGGATGAAGGGACCGCGCATCGGCTGCCGTCCCATCACGATATTCTCGGCCACAGTCAGATTAGGGAGCAGATTGACTTCCTGGAAGACCGTGCTGATGCCGGCTGCTTCGGCATCGCGAGGGCTGCGCGGCTGCAGCATCCGGCCATCCAGCGACATGGTGCCGCCATCCGCCGCATGAACGCCGGTGATCACTTTGATGAGCGTGCTCTTGCCGGCTCCGTTCTCTCCCATGAGCGCATGAATCTCCCCGCTGCGCAGCGTCAGGGACACCCCGCGCAGCGCCGTAAACGCTCCGAAGCGCTTCACGATTTCATCCAGCTGCAGCAGAACGGACATGGTGCGCACAATTCAGGGCTGGAGAAGAATCCGCGGACCATCCGACGGCTTTGTGATGAAGAGAATCGGCTGGATTCCCGTGCTGCCGAGGTATTCTTCTGCAATCCTTTCCGCGATGGCATCCGCCTGCGCCGCCGTCACAAGGGCGACACAGCAGCCCCCGAAACCTCCGCCCGTCATCCGGCAGCCATACACTCCACCGGCCAGCCCTATGCGCTCCGCCGCATGAACCACCGCATCAAGTTCCGGACAACTGACCTCGAAATCGTCCCGCAGCGAGCCGTGGCTCGCCGCCATGAGCCGGCCCAGTTCCGGCCACGCCGACCGCTCGAGGGCATCAACCGCCGCAAGGGTGCGGGCATTCTCGGAAATGACGTGCCGGGCCCGGCGGAAGAGCCGCCCGGGCAATTGCCGGCAGTGTGCTGCGAGGATTTCCGGCGACGCATGCCGCAGATCGGGAAGGCCCATGATCCGGGCAGCTTCGAAGCAATCGTCCCGACGCGCACGATAGCCGCCATCGCTCAATTCATGCCGCACCATCGTATTGATCACGAGAAATGCCGTGTCGTGCCCCGGCATCGGAACGTGCCTCGTCTGCTGTGACTGGCAGTCGATGAGCAGAAGATGACCGGCCCGCCCCATGACGACGGCAAACTGATCCATGATGCCGCAGGGCACGCCCGCAAAGTCATGCTCCGCACGCTGGCAGAGCAGCGCCTTGGCGGCAGGGTCGAGCTGCCGGCCCGCAAGGGCTTCCCCAAGCGTGGCCGTAGCCACTTCGAGGGCAGCACTGCTGCTCAGCCCACCACCACCCGGCAGGTCTGCATGAACGACAACCTCGAATCCAGGCAGCGCCAATCCTTCACGGCGCAGCCCGGCCAGCACGCCCCGCACATAGTTGCTCCAGGCAGGCTCACCCGGCGCAAGTCCGCCATCGAGACGGAACTCGGCGCACTCGCCCGGGAACGACGTACTCCAGAGCCTGACCACCGGCTCAGCCAGCGGCCGCGCCGCCATGAAGACACCGCGGTCAATCGCCATCGGCAGCACAAACCCCCCATTATAGTCCGTATGCTCGCCGATCAGATTGACCCGCCCGGGAGCAAAGACCAGGTGCGAAGCCTCTCCGCAGCCCAGACTGCGCAGGACCGCCATGGCCTCGGCCGCAGGCGGCAGTTCGCTCCAGATTGGGTGGGCTGAGGAATTCGGGTCGCTCATCGGGGCGGCTCTGTAGCAAAGCCTGACACCGTCTGCCATGAAAGACACGGTTTTTCTCCTGTGGAAATCCGCAGACGGAGCGGGGAACCGAACGGTTGCGCCGTCCGGAGGATCCGCGTTTAACTTCCCATTCAGCCGCCCTCCACTCCGCTTCCATCCCCCCACCATGCCCTCCTCCAGCCACGATCAGATCCGCGAGGTCGTCCTCGTCGGCATCGGCGTGTCCCCGGGCATCGCGCTCGGTCCCGTCTGCCTCTCCACGGATGTCTTCGACATTCCCGGCACAGAGCCGGTCGATGCCGCGGAACTCCCGGCCCAGCTGGATCGCTTCCACGCCGCCCTCGCGGAAACAAAACGGCAGCTGGCGGCCCTGCGCGACCGCGTCGCCGCGGAAGCGGGCACGGACGATGCCTTCATCTTCGATGCCCACCAGCTCATGCTGGAGGACCGCTCTCTCATCGAGGAAGTGGAACGCATCATGCGCTCCCAGCCCCAGAAGGCGGAAGGTGCCTTCTACCGCGTCATGAACCGCTACATGGAAGGCATGCGGCGCATGGACGATGAATACCTGCGGGAACGCGTGGCCGACATCGAGGACGTCGCCCGCCGCGTCGTCCGTGTCCTGCGCGGCCATGAAGAAGCAGCGGCGCATGACCACCCGCACATTCTCCTCGCTCTGGACATCTCGCCAAGCGACACCGCCCGGATGGACCGCACCCGTGTCCTCGGCTTCGCTTCGGAATCCGGGAGCCACACGAGTCACAGCACCATCATGGCCCGCTCCATGGCCATTCCCGCAGTCGTCGGCCTCCCGGACATCACCGCCCGCTTTCACAACGGGCAACCCGCCCTCCTCGATGGCTACCGCGGCCTCCTCATCGTCAATCCCACCGAGGAAACCCTCCAGAACTACGAAGTCGTCCGCCGCCGCAAGGCCGCCCTCGACCGGCACCTTCACGAAATGATCGACCTGCCGGCCGAAACGCCGGACGGTCAGAGCGTCGTGCTCTCCGCCAACATCGAATTCGAAAACGAAGTGCCCGCCATGGCCCGGCACGGAGCCCAGGGCGTCGGGCTCTACCGCACGGAATTCTTCTACATCGGAAGGCACGACCTTCCCAGCGAAGACGAACAGGCCGCCAACTACGCCAGGGTGGCTGCGGGCTGCGGACCCGAGGGCGTCATCATCCGGACCCTCGACATCGGTGGCGACAAGCTCCACCACCTCCACAACGGACTCGAAGAATCCAACCCCTTCCTCGGCTGGCGGGGCATTCGGGTCTCGCTCTCCCGCCGTGAACTTTTCCGGACCCAGCTGCGGGCGATTCTGAGGGCATCCACCGCCGGCCGCGTCCGTGTCCTCTTCCCGATGATTTCCTGCCTCGAGGAACTGCGAGCAGCCCGCAGCGTCCTCGCCGAATGCATGGATGAACTCCGCAGCGAAGGCATCCCGTTCGACCCCACCCTCGAAGTCGGAGCCATGATTGAAATTCCGAGCGCTGCCCTCATCGCGGATGTGCTCGCCCCGGAAGTCGATTTCTTCAGCATCGGAACCAACGACCTTATCCAGTACACCATCGCCGTGGACCGCGGCAATGAGCTGGTCGCCAGCCTCTACCAGCCATTCCACCCGGGCATTCTGCGACTCCTCCAGATGGTCGCGGAGGCATCGCGCCGCGCCGGCATCTGGACCGGTGTCTGCGGCGAAATGGCCGGGGAAATCCTCACGACACCACTCATGATCGGCCTCGGCTTCCGGGAACTGAGCATGGCTGCCGTGCAGCTCCCGCAGGTGAAATTCGCGGTCCGCAGGCTCCCGGCCGCTCACTGCCGCCAGCTGCTCACCGAAGCCCTGCGCTGCCGCGATGCCGCCCACGTGATGGCCCTCTGCCGCGATACCGCCGTCCAGTTCTATCCGGAACTGGTGGCCGACTGAACGCCGCGCCTCCGTCTCAGGAGTCTGTTGAAAAACCCGGACTGGTAGCGCGGCGAGGCATTCTTCCACAAGGCGAGGCGCAACAAAGGAGAAGGTCGGGACCTTCGACTGCGGCGCAACGAAGCCTTCTGGAATAAGGCCCGCCGCCCGCAGGGGATCCCGTCACTAAACCACAGCGCTGGCGCTCATCCAAACACCATGGACTCCGGATCCGCTGCCGGGCCCGGTTTTTCAACAGGCTCTCAGGGCACGGGAATCGCCCGCGGGATCACCTCCGCTGCCCCGCGCCCGGTGATGCAGGCCTGCAGGACATCGGGAAGGTCGGCATCCAGCAGGGCCGCCCGCAGCACCGGCTCACGCAGCGCCTCGGCCATCTCCGGCAGCATCAGCAGCCGCGTGTAATCCGAGAAACTCAGCGCGTGCGCCACATCACTGTCCCGCAGCAGCCTCTGCACCGCCCAGTGCTGCACCAGCGGAGCCGCTTCGGGATGACGGAGCGCCCGTTCCCATACCGCCTCACTGTGCCGCAGCACCAGCAGCGAGGCCAGCGGCACCGTCTGGCCAGTGGAGAGCGGGTCCAGCCGGTTCAGCACATCGCCCACCATGCCAGTCGACAGACTGTGACTCATCCTCGGCAGCAGTCCCGCCTGCTGACCCGCAGGAACACGCCCCGACTTCACCGCGGCCTCAAGTTCCCGCAGCCCCGCCGTCGCTCCCGTGACCCGCAGCGCCATGGCCCCTGCCCACGTCAGCAGCAGCGATGGAATGATTCCAATGATGCCGCCACGCATGCGCGCCCCGCGGTCCGCCGGTGCCGCCCCGCTCGCGAGCCCGGAAAGCAGACGATTCGCCAGCCACGCCCCCACCACCGCCGTGATGAGCGATCCATAATTCACCAGCCAGACCGGCAGCGACCCCATCCACTGAATGCAGAGGGCCGGACCATAGCGGAACCACGCCATGCCCGCCGCCGCCCCCGCCACCAGCGAAACCGCCAGCACCAGCAGCCGACCTAGCCCGCGCAGGAATCCAGTGAACGCCAGCAGCAGCGTCAGCGCCGGAAGAATCAGCCGGAGCGCCGGATCACTGGTGAACTGCGGAAGCATGGCCCATCACGGAATCTGCATGCCGCTCAGGTCCCATGCCGGCGGCGGAAACTTCAGCTCAAGACGCCCCAGCGCTTCCCTCACAATTCCCGCCACCGCAAGGTTGCGGTACCATTTCCGGTTCGCCGGAACAACGAACCACGGCGCATGCTCCGCGCTCGTCCGGCTCAGCACTTCCTCGTACGCCCCGATGAATTCCGGCCAGAGCTTCCGGTCCGCAAGATCGTCCGGATGAAATTTCCAGTGCTTCTCCGGATTCTCCAGCCGCGCCTGCAGCCTGCGCCGCTGCTCTTCCGGTGATATGTGCAGGAAAATCTTCAGGATCGTCGTGCCCTCGTCCGCCAGCAGCCGCTCGAAGTTCACCACGTGCTCATACCGCCGCTTCCACACGGTTTCCGGTGCCAGCTTCTTCACACCCACCGCCACAATGTCTTCGTAGTGACTCCGGTTGAAGACCGTCACTTCACCACGGCCAGGCACTTCCCGGTGCACCCTCCAGAGGAAATCGTGCGACAGTTCATCCGCCGTCGGAGCCTTGAAGGAAATCACCCGCAGTCCGTGCGGATCAATACCCGTGAAGACATGCCGCACCGTGCCGTCCTTGCCGCTCCCGTCCAGTCCCTGCAGGATCACAAGCAGCCGATGCCGCCGCTCGGCATAAAGCTTGCGCTGCAGATTGCGGATGTCCGCCTTGATCAGCTCCAGCTGCCGCGCCCCCTCATCCTTGGTCGCCACCAGCGCCGGACCACCGTCCGGATCATGGTCGCCCAGACTGACTCGGGTGCCGGATTTGACTCGGAAAATCTTCATGCAGGAGAGCGGAACGGGAATGCTTCTCCGTCCAGTCCACGACACCGCCACGCAAGCAGGAATCCGCAGCCTCGACCTCCTTGCCGCCCCCGGAAATCCGCCGGACGATGGTCCCCATGCAGCGCCATCTCATCATCGCCGGAATCGTCCTGATCATCGCCGGACTCACATGGAAATGGCTCGTCCGACTCCCCATCGGACGGCTGCCCGGCGACTTCCTCATCGAACGCCCCGGTGTCCGTGTGTACCTCCCGATCACCTCCATGCTGCTCGCCAGCGCTCTGCTGACCCTGATTTCCTCATGGCTGCGGAAATGAATTTCACATGAAGCCGTCCGCGGACACGGCAATGAATCTGACACAGCCCGCCCGTTTCCTGCGTACCTCCGAGTGCCAGGCAGCACCAGTCTGCCAGGACTCCGGTCACCGAAGGCACCCCAACACCGCCCACCCTGCCATGAAACCTGACTTTTCCCGCAGACGCTTTCTCCGCGGCCTTGGAACCCTCATGGCCCTCCCGGCCATGGAATCAATCGCTCCCCGGAGCGCCCGTGCCGCCACCGCCGCCGCCAAGTCTCATTTCCCTCTCCGCATGGCCTTCATCTATTCCCCCAACGGGAAAAACATGGAGCACTGGACCCCGCAACAGGACGGGACTGATTACGAACTGTCACGCGCCCTTGCCCCACTCGCCAGGGTCAAGAAGGACATCACCGTCCTCACCGGTCTCGCCCACGACAAGGCCCGCGCCAATGGCGACGGAGCCGGCGACCACGCCCGCGCCAACGCCACCTTCCTCACGGGCATCCAGGCCCGCAAAACCGCCGGAGCCGACATCCGCGTCGGTGTCTCCGTCGACCAGATCGCCGCCCATGCCATCGGTCAGGTCACCCGCCTGCCCTCCCTCGAATTGAGCTGCGATGAAGTCCGCCGCGCCGGCAACTGCGACAGCGGCTACAGCTGCGCCTACCAGTTCAATCTCGCATGGAAGAATGAAACCATGCCCCTCGCTCCGGAACGCGACCCGCGTCTGGCCTTCGAGCGCCTCTTCGGCAGCGGCGACGCCGGCGAAGAAGCCTCCCGCGCCCGCCGCGACCTCTACAATCAGAGCATCCTCGACTTCGTCATGGACGATGCCAAGGCCCTCCAGAAGCACCTCGGACGGACGGACCGCAATAAGCTCGACGAATACCTGACCTCCGTGCGCGATATCGAACGCCGCATCAGCAACGCCAATCAGGCCGCCCGCGAAATGCCGGACTACCAGCGCCCCACCGGGGTCCCCGAAGCCTACCAGGAACACATCCGCCTCATGTTCGACCTCATGTGGCTCGCCTTCCAAACCGACACCACCCGCGTCGCCACCTTCCTGCTCGCCCACGACGGTTCCAACCGCACCTTCCCGGACATCGGCGTCCCGGACCAGCACCACGGCATCTCCCACCACCAGCGCGATCCCGAGAAACTCGAGAAAATCGCCCGCATCGACGAATTCTACAGCGTCCAACTCGCATGGTTCCTCGAGAAAATGAAGGCCACCAAGGAAGGGGATGGCTCCCTCCTCGACAACAGCATGATCGTCTTCGGCGGCGGCATCAGCGACCCCGACCGCCATAATCACGACGACCTCCCCGTCATTCTCGCAGGCGGTGGCGGCGGCACCCTCACACAGGGCCGCCACATCCGTCTCCCGGGCGAAACCCCCATGTGCAACCTCTACCTCTCCCTGCTCGACCGCATGGGCGTCAAAGAGGAACGCTTCGGCGACAGCACCGGTCGGCTCTCCGTCATTTCCTGAAGGAGACAAGCCTCGCGGGCACCATCCCCGTCCGATAACCGCCCGTCCGATCCCGGGGCCCAGTCACGGCAGGAACCGCAGGCACCTGCGTGCCCCACACCAGCAGCTGAAAAAGGAACGGGCTTCTCCGACCCCGCGGTCAGGAGAAGCCCGGAAATCAGTCCGCGGCGGTCACCGTTCCGTGGCCCGGCTGCGGGAAACCGCCGCACCACGTGATGCCCTGACCCACGGATGACGGATCAATGGACCACCACCCACACGGACGTCCCCTGATACATCACCGGACGGTAGTACACACCACCCACAAAACGGCAGTTGTAGCCACGGTACATCATCGTGCGGTAGCCAGCCGGCACCACATGGACATAGCCAGACGGCAGCACCGGAGCCACCACCACCGGACGGGGTGCCACCACCACCGGACGCGGAGCGACCACCACAGGCCGTGGAGCAACGACCACCGGACGCGCCACCACCGCAGGACGGGTCGCCACAACCGCGCCTCCACGCGGCCCAGCCACCCCGTAAACGCCGGCCGGAACGGACAGCACCGAGTGGAAAAGAACCCCGCAGACGATCACAGGGAGAAATCGGGAAAGAAATGCAGTCATTTTCGTGAAATCAGGTTGGTTTGGATTCGGTGAATGATCAGCGGGCCGCGGCCTGCATCTGACGGGTCGTCCACATTTCAATGCGGGCGCTCCCGGTCGGTGGGTTGAAGGTGAAGGTTTCCGGAGCGACGGCCGGATTCAGTTCCCATGAGCGGAACCGGATGCGCGCCTGCGGTTGACCCTCCGTGCGGAAAGTCGCCACCAGCTGCTTCGGCAGACTGTCAGCGACACCCACCCAGAGTTCCGCATCGGCCTGCGGTCCACTCAGGGACAGCCGATGACAGAGCGTGCCACCCAGACCGAGGAAACCGCCGAGGCGACCCTTGCCCGCATAGCTCACCGTGCGGGCCTCCCGCCGGAACTGTGCATAGACATCACTCACCGCAAACTCAGCCAGCGGCGGCGTGAAACCGTAATGCGCATCCAGACGCTGCACCAGACCATCAATGCCCACAGCCATCGGAAGCACCGCGTACAGATTCTCCTTCGCATCCAGTACCGAAAGATTCGCTCCATCCGCCACAAAGCGGCGGGTCCCCCGGCTGCTCACGGAAGTGGCTGCAATCCGCGCAGGACGCTGCATGGACACGGAAACCGTCGCCTTGGAAGCCGCATCGCGGCCCTCCAGAAGAGCCGCATCAATTTCGCGGACAGCCTCGAAACGCAGACTCTGCGCCGCCGACAGCTTGTCGCACATCGCCCGCAGAATGGCATCGCCATCTGGCTCGCCGGCCGACGCCAGCGACAGCGAACAGACACTGGCCACAAGGGCCGCAGGAAAAAAAGGAAGGGAACGCATCATGTGAGGCAGTCAGTGATTGATTTGTTTGGGTGGGAAGTCATCCGGACGGCAGCTGCCACCGGAAAGCAGCCCCTCCTAACACCAGGCGGGCTGCTGCCAAGCGCAATTCCTGCAAACCAGGCAGGGCCGCGATGGAAAAAACAACCGGGGTGGCCGAAACTATCTCATGCGCCTGACCATCACCGATCTCCATCTGCCGCTGCGCCATCCCTTCACCATCACGCATGGCACCACCACCGTGCAGCACAATGTTCTCGTATCGCTGAGCGACGGAACCCACACGGGCTACGGAGAAGCAGCTCCCTCACGCGCCTATCACCTCAATCCAGAGAATATCCGGGCCGCCCTCGCTTCGGTCGAACCATTGCTTGCCCAGCGCGACTTCACCGATCCCTCCGGGCTGTGGGACGAATTGTTCCCCCTGCTGTCGGACAACCGCTTTGCTCTCTGTGCGCTCGATGAAGCAGCCCACGATCTCTGGGGCAAACGCGCCGGACGTCCGGTCTGGGACCTCTGGGGCCTGCAGCTCACCAGCCTTCCAACCAGCAATTACACCATCGGCATCGACACAATTCCCCGCATGGTCGCCAAGATGAAGGAATTCGCCGGCTGGCCCATCTACAAGATCAAGCTGGGAACTCCGGACGATCCCGCCATCGTGCGCGCACTGCGCCGCCATACCGATGCCGTTTTCCGGGTCGACGCCAATACCGCATGGACCGTGGCCCAGACACTCGCCTTCGCACCGGAAATGAAGGACCTCGGAGTCGAATTCATCGAACAACCGCTTCCGCGCGACGACTGGGATGGCATGCAGCAACTCCGCGACCGCTGCTGCCTTCCCCTCATGGCCGACGAAAGCTGCCAGACGGAAGATGACGTGACCCGCTGCGCCGCATCCTTCGATGGCATCAACATCAAACTCACCAAGGCCGGGGGCATGACCCCCGCCCGCCGCATGATCACGCAGGCCCGCAACCTCGGCCTCAAGGTCATGGTCGGCTGCATGAACGAAAGTACCGTCGGCATCTCCGCGATCGGGCAACTGCTCCCGCTGCTCGACTACGTGGACATGGACGGAGCGGTCCTCATCGCCACCGACATCGCCGACGGCGTCAAGCTCGACCATGGCATCGCCCGCTTCCCGGACACCCCCGGCAACGGCGTCACCCTCTGGCCCGGCATCGTCAGCGCGACCTGACGGCATGGCTCCGCCCAGCGGCCCTCCCATGAGGAACCGGGGAAGCCATCAGCCGCTCAGCGCAGGGTCGCCTTGATGCGGACAAACCGGCGCAGGCCTGCACCCACTGGTTCCGTCGTCCTCCACGTGCTCGTGAAGCGGCCAGCGCCGTCCGGCACGCGGGATACCGGAATCATTCCGCCCGTCCATGACTCCAGGCCCACCGACTGCTGCGGCTCGATGACCACATCCTCGGCAGCAGCATGAGTCACGGAAACGGTCAGATAGCCATCAGGAGCCACGCCGGCCGACACACTGGCCGGACTGCTCTTTCCGGGATCGGTGCCGAGTGCATATTCCAGCAGAGCTTCCGCTCCGTCGCCGTCGAGATCAGCCACCGCATCGGTCACGCCGTACTGAGCCGCCCACGCCAGCCACGCAGATGTTCCCGGGGTTCCACCAGCGGCGGAACTCGACGTCCAGTTCTGCGGAAGCCCATGATCAGGATTCGCCGCGGGAGCCACCAGCACAAGCGATGGGCCCTGACCATCGGCTTCCTCCGGCCAGGGGGCATTGTCATCGTACACGAAGTCCCGGATCACACTGCCGTCAGCCGCATTGAGCACGAGTGGTTCCCCCTGATTGGAAAGCGATCCACTGTAGGCCCCGAGGACCCGGGCACCCGCAAAGACCGTCCCGTACCGGGCTGCAAACGCCGCCGGATTACTCACCAGCACCGCACGCTCACCTGGCTGCAGAACCACATTGCCCAGAGGCGACGTCGTAACCCCACCCGTGAAGCGGATCCCCGTGAGATCGACCGCCGAAGCCGGCCGGATGTTCATCAGTTCAAGGAATTCAAAGTCTCCGGCATCGACGGAAACCGCCAATTCTCCCGCCGTGACCGGGGGCAGCGGATTGTAATGCAGCTCACTGATGACAAGATTGGAAGCCGACGCCGGTTCCGTGGCCACACTGAAGAAGGCTTCCGTCATGGCACTCCACTGACCATTGGAGAAGACCCGCGCACGGATCGTCCCAGGCTGCGTGAGGGTCACCGGCCCGGTGTACCGACGGGCCCCTTCGCCCACAAAGGCCGATTCTCCCCCCGCCTGCAGTTCCGCTTCCAGCAGCAGGTCGTTGTCCGCCGCGGTCGCGTTGAGCGCCTGGAAAGCCAGTACATTGCGGCCCTCGCGCAGGACCCCGATGAAGTTGCTGATGTCGATCCGCTCGGGCACAATCGCCTGAGCATCGGCGCGCACCGTGGTGGCTGCCGACGCTCCGTTGGAAACCGCCGGCGCATTCCGCTCTGCCACCTTCACACCATTGAGATACGCCACAAAGCCGTCGTCATACCGCACCGCCAGCTGCAGCACCGCCGTCTCGCCAATCTGCGTACTGCTCAGCGTGAATTCCCGCCGCGTCAGCACCGTCGGCGACACCCCCAGCATGGCCGTCTCCACATTGGTGCCAATCCATGGCAGAAACGATACCGTCGGATTAGTATCGTACCCGATCCCGCCCGTGCCATTCTGCCACGCCGCCGGCGCCGCATAGTCCGGCTTCGACCATTCCGGATCAGTCACGCTCGGCTGCGTTCCCTGCCAGAGCCCGCGCACTTCCGCAGGCGTCAGCCCCCGGCGGTACAGAAAAACTTCATCAATCTGCCCGGCAAAGGCCCGCTCCGTGGATCCTCCGCGCGAACCAATCGACCATGCATTGTTGACCGCAGTCGCCCCGGCCACCGCCACTGCTCCCTGCGTCGTCGGGAGATTGGCAATCTCCTCGCCATTCCGGTAAAGCCGCCACGCGCTGCCATCAAACACCCCGCAGACGTGCTGCCACTGATTGAGCACCACCGCAGCCGGCGAACCCGCAAAGTAACTGGCTCCGTCCCACGTTCCCACCTCCAGTGCTCCCGCACTGATGCGCAGACTGACTTCGCCATTCGGAGCCGTATTGAATCCCTTGCTCAGAATGTTCCGGATATTCGTGCTCGCAGTCGGACGGATCCACGCCGCCATCGTGATCTGTCCCGTGATCTGCAGGCCCGCGGGATTGCCCACGCTCAGGTACTGACTCGATCCGTTGAGCGAAATGGCCTGTCCATTCTGCCCCGTGGTGTAGGCCGGACTGCCCGCAGGAACAGCAGTGAACCCGCCGACCGCATCATCGCCGTTTCCATCAAGCCTCCAGCGCGCCGCCAGTCCATCCGTCACCGGCGGTGGCGGTGGACCGATCGTGAATCCGTCATCAGCCGAAGCCGGCACCCGCCATCTCATGGCGGCATTGGCAGGACTGAAGACGTTCGGAGTCGGGACCGACTCCACGATTCTCCGGGGATCGGTTCCATCCGTGGTATAGTAGACTCTCGCTCCCGGCGGAGCATTGATCACGAGCGGATATCCGCCGGGGACCTGCCCGCCATGCTGCGAGAAATCCGGAGCCGCCACCGATGGCCAGAGCCTGTCAGCCGTGAACTGCGCGAGCACCACCGCCGGACGGGAATCGAAGAAGTTGTCGCGGATGAAATTGATCCGCGTGTTCCATGCGGACTCGCCCGTCGAGGAAGTGCTGTAGCGGGCCGAATACAGGCGGATGGCGCGGTTGATGCCGGCTGCCTTGTCGAGCCAGCGCTGCTTGGCCACCGGTGCCGTCATGGCCCCGCCATTGAAGAAGTGCCTGCGGACACGGTCTGCAAAGCGCAGCCGGTACTCGGGATTGAGCGCAAGGCTGTCGTGAATCCACTGCGGATTCGACCAGTCGGGCAGCGTGCTGTTGCTCTGGGTCAGGAACGGACCCGTGCGGTCGACTCCCCAGTTCGGAGCCAGCAGGGTATGCTCGCCATCCTGCAGGTAGAAGGTGAAACCGCGCTCCCCCTTCCGGTCGCGCATCGAATGCCAGTTGTTCGGCTTATTGTTCGACAGGAAGCTCGAAAGCACGGCATCGCCGTCCCCCGTGTAGAAGATCACCATCATGTAATCAATGAGGTCATCAATGTCCACGAGCACAGGAAAGGCAGGATTCCGCGTGCCATCCGGATTCCGCCCGAGCATCCGGAAATAGTTCGCATTGGTCGGTGCCGTGCGGTGGGCTATGGACCGGTCCCAGAGGTCCCGCCACGCCGCCTTGCTGCCGTCCGGATTGGTGGTCAGATAGCCATCGGTAGCCTCTGTCTTGAAGTCGAGCGTGTAGCGGTCGCCGCACTTGATGACGTCGTAATCATCCTGGTTCCCGCCAAGGTAGGTTTCACCAAAGGAATTCTCGGCCCGTTCGTGAATGTCGTAAATCCCCCAGTAAAGGCCATTGAGGAAAAGATGGCAGTAGCGGGTCCTCGTGCTCGGCTGCCCCATGGCCGCCAGCGTCATGCGGCAGAAGGGATCGCGCACCATGGTTTCATTCACATCCGAGGCATTCTGACTCCACGAATAATTCTGGCTGCCGCGCAGGTCGAAGGCATCGTATTCCGCCGCACCGTCCGGACCATAGAGACGGTAGTTGAGCTTCCCATCCCCGTAGGCATTGCGGAAGAAGACCCGGAAACTGTGCTTGGTGCTGGAATCGCCCCGGCTCGCCCCCCCGCGGATCCGGATGCCGCAGCCGCTCCCGAATTGTCCGTGGCCAGCCTCGGGAGTCGCTCCGGGTTTCGTCAGATCCAGCATCTCAATGCTCGCCGGACGTTCCCATGCCTGTCCACGCTGCACGCCATTCACATAAATCCCCGTGACCGGATCCGTGAGGTGATTCTGCTGGGTGACCACGGAAATGACCGGGATCTGTCCGAGCGCCTCACGCATCTGGGCCGCACTGTACTGAGATTTCACCACGGAATCGAAGCCCCAGATGAAGGCCTGACCGCCATTGGTGGCCGCATTGGTCGGCCAACCAGGAGGAATGTTCGCCACGGAACCCGTTACCGCCCCGCCGGTGGACAGGGAAACCTTCGGCGGCCCAGTCACATCCGCCGGGAAAATGAAGGTGTGCGTATCGATGTTCGTCGGCTTCCAGTTCGTCCGGAAGGCGCGCGCCCGGATGACGCGGGCTCCCGAAGTCGACGTATTCGGCGTGCTCCCAATCGTGATCGGCCCGCTGTACAGGGTCCCATTCTGCGGGCTGGGTTCGCTGTTGTTGGTGGTATACCAGATCTGCGATCCCGGGGTGGCGGTCGTAATGCTCAGCTGAAACGGCACATCGTAGAAGCCCCGGCGGTGGCTGAATTTCGTGTCCTCCACTTCGCCTTCGAACCATGGCGTGGCATTGGGCGCTCCCGGCGTCGCATTCGTCAGGTAAACGTTGGGCGTCGTGTTGACATAGGTCGCAGCCAACTCCGGCTGCAGCAGGAAATTGTCATCGCTCGCCGCCACATTGAGCCCCTGCACCGCAAGAACATTGGGACCAGCCGGATTGAGCAGGGGCAGCACCGCGGCCGCATCGATCGTTTCCGCCACGATCCCTTCCGTGAAGGGACGGTTGGCCGTAGCCACGCTGCCCGGTCCCGGATCGGCCGGCGCATTCCGCTCCGCAATCTTCGTTCCGTTGAGCCACGCCACGAATCCATCATCGTAGCGCATCCGCAGCACGAGCGCATTGAAGCGCGCGGCATTCGCAGCGGTGAAGGGCAGACGCCAGTAGACCGTGCTGGCTTTCCCCAGCATCTCGGCTTCCACATCGGTCCGGATATGCGGTCGGTAACCGTTCAGTTCCGTGCCCCGCACCTGCACTTCTCCCAGCGAAAGCACCCGCGCATCGTCCGTAGCAGCCGCATCGGGCGTCCGCCGCACGCGGACATACTGACCGAATACCGGGTTCCCTCCATTGGCCGCCGAGACATCGTAGAAAAGATCCGCCGGTCCACCCAGCACATTCTCCGGATTGAGCAGCGCAGACGTCTGGAGCACGGTGGTTCCGTTGGCATCAAGAATCTGAATGGTGATGTTCCGCAGCCGCTCCGGACAGCAGCCTTCCCGGTTGTGCAGATTGACCGAGGCAATGGCCGCACGCCGGTTCAGATTGAGCGTCCACGCGGGATTGACATCGGTGCTGAGGGTATGCGTGAAGTCCGCGTTGTTGCCATTGATGCCCAGTGCCGCTGTGTAGGTCGAAAGCGTGCTGGTCTGCGTGGCCACCGGAGCAGGGCTGCCCGTGCGCGCAAGATTGACCGCAATCCCGGGAGCCACCCCGAAGACTTCCACCTCGCCCATCGAGAGCACATTCTGCTCGTTCACATCGCCCTGCCCTCCCGTTCCGGAAAGATCCGGATCCGCCGTCCGGCTGATGCGCACATGACGGCCTGCCACCGATCCACCCGTCAGCGCCACCAGATCAATGCTCAGCGAGGCAGGACCCGCCGGGTAGGTGAATCCGGCATTCTCCGGATTGAGCAGCGCCGAGGTGTAGATGGGTGCCAGGGCCTCGTCGAGAATCTGCACCGTGATGTCGCGCAGCCGGCTTCCACAGCAGTTGTCCCCGCGTTTCCGCACCGTGATGCTGCTGATCTGTGCAATCCCTCCCAGGTCCAGATTCCAGAAGGGCGCGGCATCCGCCGTTCCCGTTTGCGTGAAATTATTGAGAATCCCATCGTTGCCCAGCGCCGCAGTGAAACTCCCCTGCGTCGTGCTCTGCACCGCCGTTCCCGTCCGCGCAATGTTCCCAGGCGGCGGAGCCGGAGCCGTCGTGTCATACCCAATTCCCGGAGGCGTCGCCGTCGCACGCCAGCCACCATCCCCGGCAAACCCCGCTGACGTCCAGTCGGCCGGCGGCACCGCCCCGCCCGCCGCCACCAGCAACCGCCCCGCGCTCCCCCCCAGCAGACCCACCGGAACCGTCTCCTGCGCTGCCCCGAAACTGATGTCATCCTGCTGCAGCGGATACGGATTCCACTCGCTCGGCCGAGCCGATCCATCCGGCCGCACCAGCGCCAGATAGCCACCCTCGGATTTCAGCCCGAAATTCGTGTGCAGCTGCCGTCCCGCCACAGCCCGGTTCTTTCCCGATGCAAAAACCACCACCCGACCCGCCGGCGGCAGGGTCATAGCCGGAAACCGCCACTTCGCCGGCTGCGCCGCATTGTCCGTCAGACTCCACCCTTCCAGATTCACCGGCACTCCGCCGGGATTCTCCACCTCGATCCAGTCGCTGAACTGGCCATCCTCGTCTGCCAGCTCCGTGACGTTTGACGCCATGAATTCACTGATGATGGCATCCTGGGAATACAAGGGAGCCGCAGACAGCAGGAACAGGGCGGCCAGCCACCGCACGGGAATTTGCAGGTTTCGGATCATAAAACGGGAGAGTTTCGCGGAAAAAAGGGTTGTCCCATGCTGCCGGATGGCCCGCCCCATGGCAATGAAATTACCGCAGCGGTTTGCGGGCGCCTCACGGCTGGCCACGTGCACCGCCAACATGGTCCGCCTCTGCCCTTGATTTTCCACCTCTCCCAAGGCCGCTTGCGACCCCGTCAACCCCCACCCCCGAGCACGCCATGCCTCTCACCAAGAAGATCATCAACAATCCCAACGACTGCGCCGCCGAACTCCTCGACGGTCTCGTGGAAGCCTACGACGGTTCCTGCGTGAAGGTCGGCCGCGGCTGCATCGTGAAGAAGGATATCCGCGATGGCAAGGTCGCCCTGCTCGTGGGCGGTGGCTCGGGCCACGAACCCATCTACCACGGCCTCGTCGGACACAACCTCGCCGACGGTGCCGCCTGCGGAGATATTTTTGCCGCCCCGCCCCCGGACATCGTTCTCGACGGAACCAAAGCCGTAAACCGGGGCCGCGGCGTCCTCTTCCTCTACGGCAACTACGCCGGTGATGTTCTCAATTTCGATATGGGTGCCGAACTCGCCGCCGAAGAAGGCGTCGAAGTCCGCACCGTGCTCATCCACGACGACGTCGCCAGCGCCCCGCCCGACCGCAAGGCAGACCGCCGCGGCATCGCAGGCCTCGTCCCCATCGTCAAACTCGCAGGAGCCGCTTCCCAGGTCGTCGACTCCCTCGACGAACTCGCCCGCATCGCCACCAAGGCCGAAGCCATGACCCGCTCCATCGGCGTCTCCATGACCCCTGGCTCCATCCCGGCCACAGGCCAGCCCACCTTCGAAATCGATGCCGATAAAATCGGCCTCGGCATGGGCATCCACGGCGAAAAAGGCGTCGGACTCATCCCCATGGGCACCGCCGAGGAACTCGCCCCCATGCTGCTCAACCTCATCTTCGCCGACGACCTTTCCTTCGGTGAAGGCGACGAAGTCGTCCTCTTCGTCAATAGCCTCGGCTCCACGACCATGATGGAACTCCTCATCATCAACCGCACCGTGAAGCGCCTGCTCGCCGCCAAAGGCATCCGCGTCCACGATACCATCATCGGACCCCTCGTCACCTGCCAGGAAATGTCAGGCTTCTCCCTCAGCCTCACCAAACTGGACGCTGAACTGAAACCGCTCTGGGACATGTCCTGCGAAAGCGTCTGCTACACGAAACTCGGGACGGAACCCTGAAAGGCCCGCCATCCGCAAATCCGGAATGCCGACCGGGCGATTCCGGATATGGTGGGCCGCCATGAAAGCCTTCCTCCGACTCGCGCTCTGCTGCCTGCCGCTCCCGCTCAAGGCCGCCGAACCCGCCGCGCCCGATGCCGAACCGCCGGAGCTCGTCCCGTCCCCGGAAGGCCTCCAGGCCCTCGCCGTTTCTCCAGCCGACCTCTCTCTCCTCGGCCCAGCCGCCTCGGGCCAGCTCATCGTCACTGCCACCTTTTCCAACGGCACCTCGGCCGATGTCACCCGCGCCGCCACCATCGCCCGCGATGGCAACGCCGCCGAAATCTCCCCATCCGGTCTCGTTACCCCGAAATCCGACGGCTCCTCGGCCCTCCGCATCACATGGGGCGGCCGCGAAACCACCCTAAAGGTCAATGTGAACGGCCTGCAGGGCGGCAAGGTGCCCGACTACATCCAGGACGTCACCCCCGTCGTCTCCCGCATGGGCTGCAACGCCGGCACCTGCCACGGAGCCAAGGACGGCAAGGCAGGCTTCAAACTCAGTCTGCGCGGCTACGACCCCGTCTACGATATCCGCGCCTTCACCGACGACATCCGCGGACGCCGCACCAACGCCGCCTCGCCGGACGATTCCCTCATGCTCCTCAAAGGCAGCGCAGGCGTGCCCCATGAAGGCGGCCAGCTCATGAAGCCAGGCGATCCCTACTATCAGGTCCTGCGCGGCTGGATTGCCGCAGGCATGCCCGTGAACATGGAATCCCCACGCGTCTCCGCCATCGACCTCGAACCGAAACTCCCGGTCGTGCAGCGCGAAGGCGGACGCCAGCAGTTCCGCGTCGTCGCCCGCTACGCCGATGGTTCCTCCCGCGATGTCACCCGCGAGGCCTTCATCGAAACCGGCAACGCCGACGTCGCCAAACACAGCAAGTCAGGCCTCCTCACAGCCTTCCGGCGCGGCGAAGCCCCCGTCCTCGCCCGCTACGAAGGTGCCTACGCCTCCACCGTCCTCACCGTCATGGGAGACCGCTCGGGCTTCACATGGCAGCAGCCCCCAGCCAATAACCAGATCGACGAACTCGTCGCCGCCAAGCTCCGCCGCATGCAGACGCTCCCCTCGGGCCTCTGCCCGGACATCGAATTCGTCCGCCGCCTCCACCTCGACCTCACCGGTCTCCCCCCATCCCCGGAACTGATCCGCAGCTTCACCAGCGATCAGCGCGACAGCCGCTGGAAACGCGAGGAACTCATCGACCGCCTCATCGGTTCCCCGGAATTCATCGACCACTGGACCAATAAATGGGCCGACCTCCTCCAGGTGAACAGCAAGTTCCTCGGCGGCGAAGGTTCCGTCCTCCTGCGCGACTGGATCCGTGAACGCATCGCCGCCAATCTGCCCTACGACGAATTCGTCCGCCAGATCCTCACGGCCGCAGGCTCGAACCGCGAAAACCCTCCCGCCAGCTACTACAAGATCCTCCGCGAACCCACGGAGATCATGGAGAACACCACCCACCTCTTCCTCGGCACGCGCTTCAACTGCAACAAGTGCCACGACCACCCCTTCGAACGCTGGACCCAGGACCAGTACTACCACCTCGCCGCCTACTTCGCTCAGGTCGGACTCGAACGCGATCCCGCCAGCGGGGACCGCAATATCGGCGGCACCGCCGTCGAAGGAGCCCGCCCTCTCTTCGAAAAGGTCATCGACCGCGATTCCGGCGACATCCGCCACGACCGCACCGGCAAAATCGCTCCACCGTCCTTCCCCTACGAGGTCCCCGTCCAGACCACGACCGCGCAGCCCCGCCGCACCAGCCTCGCCGGCTGGATCACCAGCCCGGAAAATCCCTACTTCGCCCTCAGCTACGTCAACCGCATCTGGGGCTACCTCACAGGCATCGGCCTCATCGAACCACTCGACGACATCCGCGCCGGCAACCCACCGTCAAATCCGGAACTCATGCAGTGGCTCACCAGCGACTTCACCGCCCACCGCTTCGATGTCCGCCACCTCATCCGCACCATCTGCCGCAGCCGCACCTACCAGCTCAGCATGGAAACCAACCGCTGGAACGAGGACGACCGCACCAATTACAGCCACGCCATCCCGCGCCGCCTCCCCGCCGAAGTGCTCTACGACGCCATCCACGCCGTGACCGGCTCAAAAACCGGCCTCCCGGGCAATGTGCGCGCTTCCCAGCTCGCCGACAGTCAGCAGGGACCAGCTGACGGCTTCCTCGCCAATGCCGGACGGCCCGTCCGCGAAAGTTCCTGCGAATGCGAACGCAGCAGCGACCTCCAGCTCGGTCCCATCATGGCTCTCATCTCCGGCCCCACCGTCGGCGACGCCGTCTCGCAGCAAGGCAACGCCATCGCCAAACTGACGGAATCCTTCGCCGCAGACCCCGACCTCATCAGCGAAATCTACCTGCGCGTCCTCAACCGGCCGGCCACTCCAGACGAGATCACCGCGGCCTCCGCTGCCTTCCACGATATCGAAGCGGACCACGCCAGCCTCGCGAAAGCGCTGGCAGACCTCGAAACCCAGCTCCGGCCCGCCATCGAGGCAGCCGAAACAGAACGCATGGGCCGCCTCAACTCCGCAAGGACCGCACTCGCCCGCTACGAGACCGACCTCGCGCCACGGCTCGCCGACATGGAAAAACAGCGCGCCGACCGCATCGCCGCCGCACAGCATGCCCTCGCCGAGGCCGAAAAGGCCGTCGCCGCCCGCCTTCCTGAGTGGGAAAAACAGCAGGACCCCGCCACCACCCCATGGCAGCTCATCCCTGCCACCATGGCAGTGAGTACCCAGAAGAAGAATCCCCTCAAACTCCTCCCGGACGGCAGCTACCTCGCCACAGGAGCCTCCGGAAAACAGGACTTCACCCTCACCTTCCCCCTGCCCGCAGGCGGACTCAGCGGCGTCCGCCTCGAAGCCCTCCCGGACGACAGCCTCCCCGCCAAAGGCCCCGGCCGCAACGAAGCCGGCAACTTCGTCCTCAGCGAAATCGAAGCCGCATGGATCCCCACCGGCCCGGACGCGAAACCCGTCCCCATCAAGTTCACCAAGGCCATCGCCACCTACCAGCAGGGACAATACGAAGTCGCCAACGCCATCAACGGCCGAGCCGGCCCGGACCCGGACGGCTGGGGCATTTTCCCCGGCGGCATCGGCAAACCCCAGGCCGCCATCTTCAGCTGCTCGACCGACGGCAAACCACTCGAACTCGGACCCGGCCAGCTCCGCGTCGTCCTACGCCAGCAATACAATGACGGCAAACACCTGCTCGGCCGCTTCCGCCTCAGCCTCTCGTCCTCCCTCGGCGAACTGAACTTCGGCCTCCCCGCAGCCCTCACCGGAATCCTCGCCATCGCCCCGGCACAACGGTCGCCGGAACAGCAGAAGGCCCTCCTCGATCACCTCGCCGCCTCGGACACAGAAGTCACCGCAAAACGCGCCGCCCTCGCAGAAACCGAAAAGCCTCTCCCGCCAGATCAGGGCCTCGCCGACCACAAGGCCGCCGTCACCCGCGAGGAACAACCCCTGCCCGTGGACCCGAAACTCGCCGCCCTCCGCCGCGACTCCGCCCTCAGCACCGAACAACTCGCCAACCGCCGCCTCACCGCCGCCCAGGACCTCACATGGGCCCTCATCAACACCCCCGGATTCCTCTTCAATTACTGAGACCACCGGCACCCCGCCAGCTCACCCACCCATGTCCATCCACGCCCCGGCCCCCCCGAGCCAAGGCTTCCCCGCCGCCGCCCTCGCAGAGCTGCGTTCCACCTTCCCGCCCGACCGCCTGCTCGCCTCCCCGGCCCACCTCGCCGCCTACCAGTCGGACGGCCTCACCGCCTTCGCAGTCTCCCCGGGAGCCGTCGCCGTCTGCCTCTCCGCCGACGATGTCATCGCCGCCATCCGCACCTGCCACCGCCACCGCGTCCCCTTCACCGCACGCGGAAGCGGCACCAGCCTGAGCGGCGGATCAGTCCCCTGCGACGGCGGCCTCGTCATCGCCCTCAACCGCATGAACCGCATCCTGCGGCTCGACCCCTTCAACCGCACCGCCATCGTCGAACCCGGCGTCTTCAATGCCTCGGTCACCCGCGCCGCCGCACCCCACGGCCTCATCTACGCACCCGATCCCTCCAGCCAGCAGATCTGCACCATCGGCGGCAACGTCGCCTTCAATGCCGGCGGAGCCCACTGCCTCAAGTACGGCATGACGTCCAACCACGTCATCGGCATGAAGGTCGTCCTCGCCGACGGCTCGCTCGCCACCCTCGGAAGCGATAGCCTCGAATCCAGCGGACCAGACCTCACCGGCCTCTTCACAGGCAGCGAAGGCCTCTTCGGCATCGCCCTCGAAATCACCCTCCGCCTCATCCCGAAAGTCGAACGCTACCACACCATCATGGCCAGCTACGACAGCACGGAAGCCGCCGGCAGCGCCGTCGCCGCCGTCGTCGCCAGCGGCATCCTCGCCGGCGCCATGGAAATCATGGACCGCCTCGCCATGGACGCCGCAGAAGCCGCCGTCGGGGCCGGCTACCCAGCCGACGCCGCCGCCATGCTCATCGTCGAACTCGAAGGCCCACACGCCCAGGTCGAATCCGAAAAACTCCGGCTCGACACCATCATCCACTCCAGCGGGGCCCGCACCGTCACCGTCGCCCAGTCGGAAGACGAAAGACTCCGCATCTGGAAAGGCCGCAAAAGCGCCTTCTCCGCCGTCGGCCGCCTCAGCCCGGACTTCATCGTCCAGGATGGCGTCGTCCCACGCCGCCGCCTCGGCGAAGCCCTCCGCGGCATCAGCGAAATCGCCAGCCGCCACAAGCTCCGCATCGCCAATGTCTTCCATGCCGGCGACGGCAACCTCCACCCCCTCATCATGTACGATGGACGCGAACCGGGAGCCTTCGAACGCGCCGAAGCCGCCGCCGCAGAAATCCTCCGCCTCTGCATCGCCATGGGCGGCAGCATCACCGGCGAACACGGCGTCGGACTCGAAAAAAAGGCCTTCCTCCCAGACATGTTCGCTCCCCACGACGTCGCCACCATGCACGCCGTCCGCCATGCCATGGACCCCCTCACCATCGCCAACCCCGGCAAAATGTTCCCCGATGGCTCACCCCCCGCCCTCTCCCACTCAGGCCTCCTCCCCATCGAAAAACAAGGGATCGCCCTCAGGCACTAAACCCACCGCCAGCCCACCACTTTCCTTTGACCATGCCCATTTCCAGTGTACCGCTCCTCCCATGCGGGCGCAGTTCCTCTGCCCCCGGTTCTTTCCGGAAAATCTCCTGCGGTGTTCGTGACTCCTGGTCTCATTGAGCCCGATCCGTTGCAATCATTAGGGGGCTGGGCCTGCCAGACCGATGTCATGCCTTAATTGGAAGGCTGAAGTTTGGATTTGGCGGCCGCCACCTGCTGGAATCCTTGGGAACGAGGACTCTCGACCATAGACGGCACCGCGGGGCCCCCGGAACCCGTGCCCAAGCCGGGAGGAAGCCGCGTCGTAATTCTCAGGCGGCCACACCTCCCCCGTAATTCACCTTGACACCAGAGGGCTCACGTAATAGCCTAGCATGGTAAAGCCGCATTTTCGGTTCTACCGCATAATTCATAAGCCCCACCGCTATGGTTGATCCTGCCGCATTCCTGAATCTTTTGAAGGCCGCATTTCCGGCACCACCAGAAGCCCTCGGTCTGGAAAGCGTCCTGCGGGATGTGCCCGGATGGGATTCTCTGACTTCCGTCATGCTGGTGGCGGATATCTTCTCGGAATACGGCGTGCAGGTATCCGGCGAAGAGATGAGCCAGTGCCTCACCAGCGCCGATCTGCTGCGGGCGATCGAAAGCAAACTCTGAGTCCCCATGGAGGCCACCCTCGAAAATGTCCGGATCGCCGGAATCAGCGCCGCTGTCCCGCGCGGCGTCCAGGCCATCGCGGACTCCAGCTACGAGGACCCGGCCGCCCGCCAGCGCTTCTCCACCGTCACCGGCATTCAGCAGCGGAGACTGTGCCGGCACGATCAGTTCTTCTCGGACCTCGCCCTCGCCGCCGCCGAGCGTCTTCTCGAAGATCTGCGCTGGGACCGCAGCAGCATCGACGCACTCGTGGTGGTCACTCAGTCGGGTGATCTGGCCTACCCGGCCACCGCCTGCGTGCTCCAGCACAAGCTCGGTCTGTCCACTGCCTGCGCCGCCTTCGACATCAATCTCGGCTGCTCCGGCTACCCCTACGCCCTCTACACCGCAGGCCGCCTGCTGCGCCCAATGGACGGCTCCCGGGTCCTCGTGCTCGTCGGCGATGCCGCCGGCAAGCTCAATCCCGCTTCCCCCCGCCCCCCCCTCTTCGGCGATGCCGCCACCGCAACCGCCCTCGAATGGTCCCCCGGAGCCGAACCGATCGCGTTTTCCCTCCATACCGATGGCAGCGGCTGGCACTGCATCATGGAAAGAAGACCAGGAGGAAATCCACCCGTGGAATCCAGCCGCTTCCACACCGTCACCGACGAAAATGGCCACGTGCACCTTGGCTTTCACAACCAGCTGCTCGGCGAAGATGTCGTCAATTTCTCCACCCGCATCGCCCCGGCCGCGGTGCGCGATCTCATCAGCCGGAGCGGCAGAACTCCCGACGAGTTTGATTTCTTTGTTTTTCACCAGGCCAACCGCATCATCAACGAATCGATCCGGCGCACCCTGCGCCTCGATCCCTCAAAGGTTCCTTCCACCCTCGCCGACTTCGGAAACACCAGCTCCGCTACCATCCCCCTGACCCTCGTGGAGCAATGCGGTTCCATCCTCCGGGAAAAACCGTCCCGGTTTGTCCTCTGCGGCTTCGGCGTCGGCCTCTCATGGGGCACCACCATCTGCCAACTCGGTCCCATCTCATGTCCGCCCCTCGTCGAGATCTGAATACACCTGCCAAGCGCCTGCTCATCATCAGCGCAGGTTCTCTGGGCCAGGAAATCCGCGACCTCGCCTGCGGCATCATGATGCACGAACCGGCAGTGGCACCATGGCAGACCCTCGGGTTCCTCGATAGCCGGCCCAATATCCACACCCGCGGCATCCCCCTCGTCGGTTCCCCGGAAACATACGTGCCGGAAGAAACTGACGAATTCGTCTGTGCCATCGGCAACCCCGCCCAGCGCAGAAGATTCGCAGAGCCCGTCCGCGCAAGGAACGGCCGCTTCGCCTTGCTCGTCGAACCCTCCTCCAAAGTCGGAGGATTCACCGAACTCAGCGAGGGCTGCGTGATCGGTCCCTTCTGCCTCGTTTCCTGCAACGTCAGCATCGGCGAAAGCACATTCCTCATCGCCCATGTCACGGTCGGACACGATGTGCGCATCGGAAGCCACTGCCAGATCAGCGCATACTCCTTCTTCGGAGGCGGAGCCACCATCGGCGATGAAGTCACTGTCTTCCCCCACGCCTGCATTCTGCCAGGCGTGCATGTCGGTAACGGAGCCACCATCGGCGCAGGATCCGTGGTCACCCGGACCGTCCCCGCCGGAACCACGGTCTTCGGAAATCCCGCCAGACCCATCGCTCCCTGACGACCCACCAGAGGCCGCCGCTTTCCCAGCCGATTCCCAGCCGATTCCCAGCCGATTCCCCATCAACTGCGCGGCGGAGGCGGAGCCTGCCGCATCCGCCCGAAATCGCCATCCTCGCAGGCCCTCACGAATCCCTCCGCCAGCGCCTTGAGGTCGTCCCAGTCACTCCGGATCTTCTGACTCTCCTCCGGCGTGATCCGGTGATCCGTCGCCGCCGAAGTGATGCCGGTCAGAAAGTCCGCAAACCGCTGGATGATCGCATTCATGACGGTCCCCACTTCCTTGTAATCATTCCCGGTATCCGGCGGATTGCTCACAAAGTAGCCACCGGCCCGGCGGCACAGCCACTTGATGATCGCCGGATCCCCCGTCAGCGCCATGAGGGCACGGGTGCGGTCCAGCGGATTCAGGCTCCCGCTCCCCTGCCCTTCGCCCGGAGGCTGCGACCATTTGTACACCAGACTCAGGGAAACTCCCAGCGCCGCCGCGATCTCCTTGGGACTCGACTTCTCAAATGCAGTTCGCAGGATTTCGTGGGATTCCACTGGCATGACTGAATATGTGCGGGAAAACCCGGACCGTCCGGGCACTTTTCCGCGTACAGTGCGCATCCATGGCTGACAACACCGGAAATTCCCGGCCATGCCAGCAGGCCTCAGCCCGCACAGTCCCCGTTTGACCCCCCGCTGGGCAAACGGTACTCCCTCCCCGTGTCCGGCCACCGCATCACCCGCGCCCTCCCCGCGCCTCCGCTCCGCTCCGCATGAAACGGATGCGCGCATGGGCCCCGTGGCTCGTCCTCCTCATCATCCTCTTCGCGGGCATCCGCCGGGTCAGCTTCGATGTCAATATCACGGCCCTCCTGCCGCCGGACCTCCGCGAGTCACAGGCCCTCACCATTTTCCTCCGCAGCTTCGCCCAGCGGAACGAACTGATCGCCGTCATCGACGCCCCGGATTCCGCCGCCGCCGAACGGGCCCTGTCCGCTGCCGAAACGGCCCTCGGAAAACGCCCGGACCTCGTTTCCATGGTCGTCTCGAAGCCCGCCCTCGATGCCGACCCGGACGCCGCCGCCGGATTCCTCGCATGGTCACTCCTCAATCTCCCGCCCGCCGAATGGACACGCACCCGCGCAGAACTGGAACCCGACCGCATCCAGTCACGCCTCGCTGCCGTGCAGGAAGCCATGACCACCGGCCTCGGCACCACAGACGGCCTGCTCGGATACGACCCCCTTGGCCTCGCCTCTCCGGTCTTCCGGAGCCTCACGGGATCGGGCTCCGCCACCTCCGCCTTCGCCTCGCCAGATGGCCGCCGACGCGTCTGCTTTCTCCGCGCCCCCGGCGATTTCAGTGGATGGCGCGCCTCGAGCCGCTGGATCGAAGCCGTCCGCTCCACCATGGAACCAGCCGCGCAGGCCCACGGTGCCACCGTCGGACTGACTGGACACCCGGTCTTCGAAGCAGAAGCCGCCCAGATCATGCAGTACGACATGAGTACCTCGGGTCTGGGATCGCTGCTCCTGACCGCAGGAATCTTCTGGGCCTTCTACCGCTCTCTGCGTCCGATGCTCCTCGTGGCAGCAGCTCTTGTGCTCACAGCCCTCCTGACCCTCGCGGCAGGTGGCCTGCTCCTGCCCGGCATGAATGTCATGACGGCCGGATTCGCAGGGATCCTCATCGGGCTCGTGGTGGACTATGGCATTCTCATCCATCAGGAATCGCTCAGCACTGCACCCGATGACGTCGTCCGGAAGCGCGCCCGACAAGGAATCCGCGCCGCAGCCGCCACCACCGCGGCCGCCTTCTTTTCACTCACGGTCTGCACCGTGCCAGGCATCTCCGGACTCGGCTTCCTCGTCGGCATCGGCATCGTCATCGGCGCAGTCATCATGCTCGGTCCCTGCTTCCGCTGGCTCATGAAACAGCGGCATCCGCAGATGCCTGGAGCCGCGGATCATGACAGCCACGGCTGGCTCGCTTCCCGCCGCGCCGACGTGGTTCTGGCCACCGCCGCAGCCGCGGTGGCAGCACTCTGCTTCGCTGGCCTCGCATGGAAGGGCCCGCCCCCCATGGACACTTCCATGGACTGCATGCGGCTCAATGGCAGCAAGGCCGACGAAACCATGCGCAAAGCCACGTCTGTGCTCGGCCGGGGCACCGGCCTCCAGTGGATGTTCCGCGCCGATGACCACGGCACCATGCAGGCACGCCTCGACACCGCCGCTCAGGCCATCGAACGCGCCAAAGCCGCGGGCGCCATCCACGGCGCATCCCTGCCCGCCGTCCTCTGGACCCACCAGCCATGGCAGCAGGAAAACCTCACGCAGTCGGCCGCATGGCTCATTGCTGAATCCGACCGCCTTCGCACCGCCGTCACGGACGCCGGGTACGAACCCATCGCGTGGGCCCTCACCGAACGCATGATGACCCTCTGGCGCTCATGGATCACCGCCGGAGCCGTGCCAGCCACCCCACCCTCGGATGCCGCCGCATGGCTCGTGCACCGCTTCACAAGGAACGATGAATCCGGCGCGGCCCTCTGCGTGGCCATGATCGAACCCGCCGGATCCCATGCGGAAGCAGCCGCCGCCCTCGAACCGGAAGTCTCCACGGACGGCATGTACCTCGTCAGCGAGGAACTCCTCTCATGGAAACTCGCCACACGGGTTCCTCAGGAATTGTTCCGCATCCTCGCCGTTCTCACGGTGTGTGTCCTTACACTCCTCAGCCTCACCTTCCGATGCTGGCGGGCGGTACTGCTCTGCGTCGCTGTCATGGCGTTGAATCTCGGAACTCTCCTCGGCTGCATGGCATGGGCCGGCCTGTCATGGAATTTCTTCAATCTCGCTGCGCTGCTGCTCTCGCTCGGCACGGGCATCGACTACAGCATTCACGTCCTCATGGCCCTGCGCAAAGGCATGGACCCCGGCAGCATGCGGACCACCACCGGCCGCGCCCTCCTCAGCTGCTGCCTCACCACCACCGCAGGATTCGCTTCACTCGTCACCGCCCGGCTCGAAGGCCTCGTCTCCATGGGCACCGTCTGCGCCCTCGCCCTCGCCCTGAACCTGCTCGTCGCTCTCTGCCTTCTCCCCATGGCCGCCACCCGCTGGCTGCCGTCCCTCCGCACTTCCCGCGCCACTTCATGAATTCCGAGATAGCCCGTCTGCGCCAGTCGCCCACCGCCGCATGGGCCGGCCCACTGCTGCTGTTCATGGGCATCATGATCGCTTCGTCGTTCTTCAAGGTGGAAACAGCCGGAGCCGTCTGGTGGCGCCGCCACCCGGAACAATGGGCCTACCCTCTCCAGGTCGCCGCCTGCGCCGCATGGATGTGGTTCTTCCGCCAGCACTACCGCCTGGACCCGCTGCGCCGACCGCACGCCCTGCTCGCCACCACCCTCGGCATCGTGGGCATCGCCCTCTGGATCCTCCCCGGCTGGCTCCACCACCGCGGTCTCGTCCCGGAAATCAAATGGCTCGGCTGCACCGAACGCATGGAGGGTTTCGATCCCTCCCTCTGGAAAGAAAACCCCTCCGCATGGTGGGCCGCCCTCGCCCTCCGCTTCGCCCGCATGGTGCTCATCGTCCCGCTCGTCGAGGAATTCTTCTGGCGCGGCTTCCTCTGGCGCACCGTGGCCGACAGCGACCGCGACTTCCAGACCCTGCCCCACGGCCTTCGCAACGCCCGCGCTTTCTGGGTCACCGCCGCCATGATCGTGCTGGCCCACGGTGCCGCCGACCGCGTCGCCGCCTTCCTCTGGGCTCTCCTCATCGGCTGGCTCTACCTCCACACGAAAAGCGTGCGCGCCTGCATCCTCATGCACGCCGTCGCGAATCTCGTGCTCGGCATCTACGTGATGCTCACAGGCCAGTGGGGATACTGGTGAGCGGGCGGACGGAGTCGCGGAATCCGGACTGACTTGCAGGCCGCCCCCGGCCACGCGACGCAGCGTCATGGTGCTCATCCGCTTTCTG
>Ga0315908_10000427_pt1 | contig 33484 bp, 37 predicted proteins | sample LakEriMetagenome_12_FD_203520 | JGI IMG/M metagenome (GOLD analysis project Ga0315908, IMG submission 203520) | Freshwater fungal communities from buoy surface, Lake Erie, Ohio, United States - Buoy 4 MA124 | ecosystem: Environmental > Aquatic > Freshwater > Lake > Lake biofilm | place: USA...
AAGCACCGCACTCGAAATGCGGCATAGGTGCAAGCCTATCGGGGGTTCGAATCCCTCCCTCTCCGCCAGTCTCTTCTCATCTCCTGATCTTCAATAAAGTCTCGCCGTTTCAATGGTTCAGGCGTCCCGATGGGGGCGCCGGGCGGCGGTGCGCATTCCGGTCCCGCCCTGACGTTCCTGCGCAATACTATACCGGCTGGACGGTCTAATCTTGACATACCGTCCAGCCGGTATAGCTTTTGGGCATGAAAGATACATCCTCGACAAGCTCCGCTGTTTCTCTGCCCGATGCGCAAACGCGCATTCTCGATGCGGCCGAGGCGATTGTGCATTCGCGCGGCGTCTCCGGGCTGACTTTGGAGGCGGCGGCGCGCGATGCCGGCGTCTCCAAGGGCGGGCTGCTCTATCATTTTGCCTCGAAAGAAGCGCTGCTCGACGCGCTGCTGCGCCGTCTGGCGGGCTTTTTCGAGCAGGAATATCTTGGCTGCGTCGCGGCGCAGCCCGAAGGCGCAGGCCGTATTGCGCGGGCCATGCTTGAGTGGGGCTTCGGCCAGGGGGAATTTGCCTGCAACGAGCGCCATGACCGGGCCGCTGCCGTCTTTCTCGCTGCCTTCCACCATGATCCGGCGCTTCTCGATCCGATCAGGCAGGTGATCGCGCGCATGCGCGCCGACATTGCTGCCGACGGCCTGCCGCCCGGCCATGGCGATGCCATTACCGCAGCGGGCGATGGCATGTTCATGGCCCGCATTTTCCGCCTCTACACGCCAAGCGAGGCCGAGCGGCAGGCCATGCGCATGGCGCTGCAACGACTTCTGGAGCCTCCGCGATGAGCCGCCCTGCAAAACTTGTGATCGGCGTTTTGGCGCTGGCCGCTGCGGGCGGCACCGGCTTGTTCTGGACCACGCGGGGCGAGGCGGAGCGCGCGCCGCAGACTGCGCCGGTTGCGGCCGGGCCGGTTGGCGTCGGCGCTCTGGGCCGGGTTGAGCCGGCGTCTCGCATCCTGCGTCTGGCGGCAGCCCCTTCGCAGGAAGGGGCGCGGATTGAACGTCTGATGGTTTCCGAGGGCGAGCTTGTCGAAGCCGGGCAGGTTTTGGCCGAGTTCAGCGATGCCGCGCTGCGTGATGCCGCGCTTCGGCAGGCCGAGGCGCAGCTGGCACAGGCCCGCGCCCGGCTTGAACGCACGCGCGCTGCCGGTCGTCCATCCGAGATTGCGGCACAGCGTGCGCGGATCGAGGCTTTGCGCAATGCCGAGGACAGCGCCCGGCGCGAGGCCGAGCGCGCCGAGCGGCTGGAGCGGTCTGGCGCCGGCGCCGAAGCCGTGACTGAGCGCAGCCGGTTCTTGGCCAACCGCACCCGCGCCGAACGCGCCGAGGCGGAGGCAACCCTCGAGACACTGCTGCGGCCACGCCCGGAGGATCTGGCACTCGCTGAGGCGGAGCTTACCGCGGCTGAGGCTGCGGCGGTGCGCGCAGGAGCGGAGGCCACCTTGGCGCGGCTACGCGCGCCAATCGCGGGGACAGTGATCCGCGTGATGGCGCGCAGCGGCGAGCGCGCGGGCGCCGATGGCGTGCTGGAAATCGCCGACCTCTCGCGCATGGATATTGTTGCCGATGTCTATGAGACCGACCTGCCGCGCCTGCGGCTTGGTGCTGCGGCCGAGGTGCGTGTGCCCGGCGAGGCGGCGCGCTTTGCCGCGACAGTGCGCGAGATTGGCTGGCAGGTGCGGCGCAACACGCAGGCGACGACCGATCCGGTGGCCGCCGTGGATTCGCGAACCGTAGAAGTGCGGCTCGCTCTGGCGCCTGAGGCTGCCGAGGCTTTGGCTCGCCGGACCAATATGCAGGTCCAGGTGGCGATCCGGCCATGAACCAGATTTCGCCCGCCGGACAGTTGCAGCCTTCGGCGATGCAACGCCGCTACCCAGGCTTTGCGGCCTCAAGCCTGCTGGCATTGCGGTTGGCCTGGCGGCAGCTGCGTTCAGAAAAGGCGCGGCTGGCCTCGGCCATTGCGGGTGTGCTCTTCGCCTGCGTATTGGTCTTCATGCAGCTCGGCTTTCGCGGCGCGCTGTTTGAAAGCGCGACGAATCTGATCGGCGCGATGCGTGGCGATCTGTTCCTGATGCATCCCATGACCACTGCGAGTTTTCGTCCCGAACCGCTGCCCCGCGTGCGCGCCCAGCAGGCGCTTGCCGTCCCTGAGGTGGAGCGCGCAGTGCCTGTCTATCTGGCGCAGGCGAGCTGGCGGAATCCGGTGGATGGCAGCCGCCGCGCCATGCAGCTTATCGGCGTGGACACTGCTGCGGGCGTGCTGGACTTCCCGGGCCTCGATGCCGCGCTGATCGAGGCGTTGAAGCGCGCCGATACAATTGCCTTCGATGTGCGCTCGCGTCCCGAATTCGGCCCCATCGGGCGGCTGCTGGCCGAAGCCGGAGGGCCCATTGAAGTGGAGGTTGGCCAGCGCCGCATGGATGTCGTCGGACTGGTCGAGATTGGCCCGTCTTTTGGGGCCGATGGCAATGTGGTTTTGTCGGAAGTGAATTTCCGCCGTGTGGTGAAGGAGCGGCAGGTCGCGGCGGTGGATCTTGTCGCCATCAAGCTCCGACCGGGTGCGAATATCGCCGACACGCAGGCGCGATTGCGCGCGCTGTTGCCGCCCGACGTGATGGTGATGACGCAGGCGGAATTGCGCGCGCATGAGCGCCGCTATTGGGAGGAAGCAACGCCAATCGGCTTCATCTTCGCCTTCGGCAACCTGATGGGTCTCGTGGTCGGAATGGTGATCGTCTACCAGATTCTGTTCAGTGACATTGCCGGACATCTGAAGGAATATGCAACGCTCAAGGCCATGGGATATTCCGGCTTCTATCTGACGCGCGTCGTGCTGGGTGCAGCATTGATTCTGGCCGTGGCCGGTTTCATTTCCGGACTGCTGCTGACTTTCGTCATGTATGACTTTGTCGGCAGCGCGACTTTCTTGCCGCTGCGGCTCGACTTTCAGCTGGGTGCGTCAGTGTTCCTGATGATCTTCGCCATGTGCGCTATCGCCGGACTCCTCGCGGTGCGCAAGCTGCGCGACGCCAACCCTGCGGATATGTTCTGATGAACCCGGTTATGCTGCGCGGCTTGTCTTATGCGTATGGTGAAGGCGAGCTGCGCCGCCAGGTGCTGCGCGATGTGAATCTCGATGTGCGCGAGGGCGAAATCGTGCTTCTGACCGGCCCTTCGGGCAGCGGCAAGACAACGCTGCTGACTTTGATCGGCGCGCTGCGCGCCATGCAGGATGGCAGTGCGCTTGTGCTCGGCGAGGAGCTGGCCGATGCAAGCGAATCCGTGCGCGTGCGACTGCGCCGCCGGATCGGCTTCATCTTCCAGAATCACAACCTCCTCGGTTTTTTGACGGCGCGGCAGAATGTGGCAATGGCGCTGGAACAGGATGGCGGGCTGGATGAACGCGCGCGCCTCACGCGTGCCGGCGAATTGCTGGCGGCGGTTGGTCTTGCGGACCATGAAGATCGCCCGCCGGCCAAACTCTCAGGCGGGCAGCGCCAACGTGTCTCGGTCGCGCGCGCACTTGCCGCGCAACCGGGTCTCGTGCTTGCAGATGAGCCAACGGCGGCGCTCGACAAGGTGAGCGGTCATGAAGTGGTGCAGCTGCTGCGCGATCTGGCAAAGTCGCGCGGCGTGCCGATCCTGCTCGTCACGCATGATCCGCGCATTCTCGACATTGCCGACCGGATTGTCGCGATGGAGGATGGGCGCATCGTCACCACCGAAACGGATCCAGCCACAGCGGCGCGCTGATCAGATGTGGGCGGAATAGTTTTTTGTTTGCCTCGCTTGAGGCAATGCGATGATGGCTTGCGCGGGCTCTGTTCAGGAGCTTGTGGCTGCCGCGCGGTCGCTGCCGCGATCGAAAATATAATCTTCGCTCTGCTCGAGGAAGGTGGCGAGATGTTCCCAGATCAGGGCCACATCGGCGGCGCCAACAGCTCTCAATTCCGAGGCCATTCCAATCGCCTTTCGATAATCGACAACGACAATATCCTCTGGCTGGAGGTCGTTTGTTTTGTTGTCGAGTGACATGATCGGCTGCATGGGACGCCTTCCCTATAAGGGCATTGCTTTCCTGTTACGTTTTTTCCATGCGGGCAGATCTTCTCCGATCTCCTTTTCAGCTGAAACGTCAGGGATTTGTTTGCTGCACTGCACTTTCGTGCTGGCCCGAAACCCCACGCTTGGCGTGGGAGCGTTCGGCGATGGATTGGTCTGGCATTTTGTCAAAGGTCTGCGGCCATTGGCTCTATGGCCCTTCGCAAAGCGATCCTTTGTCGATGAAGTTTCCGGCAGGACATGAGAAACTCTCCCGACGCGTCAAAATTCCGTGATATTTCTGCAACGCAGCATAATCGACTTTTAAAACTTGCCGGATTTGCTCAGTAAATAGGCACACTGCCGAGCTTTCGTTCTTGTCTATTGGGCGCGAGCGTCACATTTCTGTGTCACAGGTTTCTGACACGAGGAAAATCGCATGAAGACCAAGCTGATCCTTGCCGCCGTTGCTGCGCTCGCGGCAACTTCCGCCTCTGCCGCCGACCTCGGCAAGGGCAAGAAGGCTCCTCCCGCCCCCGTCTATGTCTCGCCGTGGGATTTCACGGTCGGTGCGGGTGCGACGACCAATTACATTTTCCGTGGCATCAGCCAGTCGAACAATCAGCCGAGCGTCAACGGAAACTTTGAGATCCGCTATTCGCTGAGCGACGCCCACACCCTCTACCTCGGCGCGGCCGGCTCGGCCATCAAGCTCACCAACCAGGACACCAGTCCTCCGGTTGAGTGGAATGCGATCGCCGGCGCCCGCGCAACCTACGGCGCGCTGACGTTTGATCTCGGTGGCATTGGCTATCTCTATTCGAAGGTCGAGCAGCCGAATACGATTTTCGTCACGACGCCGACCTGGTTCGAAGGCTATCTGAAGACGAGCTATGCCGTCACCGACGCCTTCACCGTTGGGCTGAATGTTTTCCTTTCGCCCAGCTATCTTGATTACGGCGCGACGTCGCAATACGTCGCCGGTACTGCGGCTTACAAGTTCGGTGATTTCGCTATCTCCGGCGAGCTCGGTCGCCAGTTCCTCGGAACGACCGACGTCGCACACACGCCGACGAGCACCAATCGCTCTCTGCCCGACTACACCTATTGGAACCTCGGCGCTTCATACAGCTACAAGATCGCCACGCTCGATCTGCGCTACCATGATACGTCGCTCAACAAGAATAAGTGCGCGGACATCACTGGTCCGACCAATGGGGTCACCGGCGCTGGTGCGTCTTCGAAATATTGCGGTGCGGCTTTCGTCGCCACGCTCTCCTTCGCGCTCACCTCGAAGGATCTCAAGTAATCGCGACGGTCGTCTGACCGCTGCCATTTCTTGCGCCGGAGACCTCACAGGTCTCCGGCGTTTTCATTTTAAGAGCCTGTTTTTAAAGCCATTTCAGGCGGCACGACATTTGCTCGACCAAAGCGCCATGGTCGATTTCGCGCAACGTCTCCTGAATGTCCTTTCGGCCGCGCCGGTGGCGCGCAGCGATTTTGCGCGCCGGCTTGCCGCCGATTACGACGCCAATTCCGACAAGCATATAGATGCCGCCGAATTCCGCCGGATTTTTGCCGAAGTGCAGATCGATCCGGCCGCCGTTCCGGAGATTGGTGCAGGCGGCTCATTCGCCGCCCGGCGCACCTTGTTCCCGCAAATGCTTTACCCGTCCTTCTCGCGCAATTTCGCCCATGCCTCCTATCAGGCGCAGGCCGCCCTCGGGGCGCTCGATCTGGATGAGGATGGCGCCGTCTCCTTCGCTGAACTGGAGGGCACGGCCAAGCCGGTGTCGCAGACGCCGCAGACACCGTTGACGCCTGAGGCGCGCGCCGATGCTTTGCTCGCCCGCTACGACCAGGAAGATAAGGGCTATGTGATTGAGGCCGATCTGGTCGCAGCCTGGACGGCTGATCCCGCGCTCGGCGACCCGGCCCGCGCGGCGCTCGCCATTGAAATGTTCGATCTCGACCTGGATGCGAAAGTCACACGCGCCGAGGCCATGGCCGGTTACGCCGCCATGGACAGGGCCGATGCGATTCTGGCGATCTTCGATCCGCTCAAACATGGCTTTATTGACCTTGCTCTGGTCGGCGATATTCCGGCGGGCGACTTTGCCGATATGAGAGAAAAATTCGCCGGCTGGGATTTTGACAGCAATGGCTCCCTGTCGCGGCAGGAATTAATCGCCGGATTGCAATTGGAAGCCCATGAGGCGGAAAATGCCACCGATCCCGCACCGTCCCTGCCTGCCGATACCGATCCCGCTCTGGTTGCCGCCATGCTGATGGCTCGCCACGATGCCAACAGGAATGGCTCATTCTCGCAGGAAGAATTTGTCGCCGCCGCCGGCGAGGCCGATTTCAACGCCTGGGACAGCGATGCCGATGGCGCGCTCACGCTGGAGGAATTGCAATCGGGAATTGCCGAGATAAGGCAGGCCGAAACAATCGTCGCGCAATATGACAGCGCCGGTAAGGGCTGGTTTGACGCCAGCGATATGGCCGCAGCCTTCGATTCTGCCAGCACCGAAAATATTGCCGAGCGCGTCGCGCAGATCATGGCTTTCTGGGATGGCAATGGCGACGGGAAGGTGAGCGTCGCCGAAGTCGTCGCCGGCGTGGCGCTTGGCGGCTTTGTCGGTGGCGAACAATTGCGGCCCGACGCAGATGCGCCCCAAGCATGATCTCGATCAAGGCCGGCTGTCCTGAGGCTTTCTAATCTTCCCATGTGATTGGAAAGCAAAAGCCATGACCTATGCGACATCGCTCGATCGCGAGCGCGCCATCATGCAATATGTCTTCGACCACGGCCCCCTCGATTATGCGCGCTGGGCCAAGGATTTTATGTTCTTCCGCAATCGCGTCATTGTTGAACTCGAAAGATTGCATGTGCCTGACGATTGGCTGGTGAAATCATCACTGGCAGCAAGCCGCGCCTGGGAGGCAGAAAATCCCTGTCCCATTTCAACCGCAGAGATTGAAACATGGCGCGCTGAAGCCGCGAAGGCGCTTGGCGATTAATGCCTTTTACGTGCCGCAGAATGTCTGCTGCACGCGCTCTTCAGGCTTTGCCGGCTGCATGAAAGCTTCGATCTCGGGTCTGTCGTTATAGGGACGGGAAATGACATCGAGCAAAGTTTCGAAAGGCGCGTAATCGGCCCGCTCCACGGCCGCTGCAATGACCTCTTCGACACGATGGTTGCGCGCGATAAAGGCAGGATTGACGCGCCGCATGGCATTGGCGCGTTCTGCCGGATCGACATTCTCGCGCGCCAATCGCTGACGCCATGCTTGTGCAAAGGAATCGAAGGCCTGCGCGTCCTTGAACAGGGCTCTCATCTTTTCATCTGCTGCAGGCGTCTGCGCACAATCGCACAGGAGACGGAAGGTCATTGTGAAATCTGCCTGCTGGGCGGACATTTTTGCAAACAGATCGCCGATCAAAGCCTGATCTTCGCCATGGGTTTCAAACAGCCCGAGCTTGCGATTCAGCCCGCTGAAATAGGCCTGCTGAAAAATCGGCTTGAAATCAGCCAAGGCCGCTTTGACGCGCTCAAGCGCTTCATCCTGATTGCGCAGAAGCGGCAGGAGGCATTCTGCCAATCGTCCCAGATTCCATTGCGCGATTGAGGGTTGCTGCGCATAGGCATAGCGTGCCTGATAATCGATCGAACTGAAGACGCATTGGGGATGATAATCTTCCATGAAAGCGCATGGTCCATAATCGATCGTTTCGCCCGAGATGGTCATATTGTCCGTATTCATCACGCCATGGATGAAGCCAACCAGCATCCATTGTGCAACAAGCTGCGCCTGTCTTGCGATCACGCCGCACAGCAATGCAGCATAGGGATCGGCTTCTTCGGCAAGCTCGGGATAATGACGCGCAAGAGCGTAATCGGCGAGCGCGCGCAAATCATCCATTTCGCCGCGCGAGGCGAAAAACTGAAACGTGCCGACACGGATATGGCTGGCAGCCACGCGCGTGAGCACGCCGCCGGGCAGGGCCGCTTCGCGATAAACATATTCGCCGGTGGTGACGGCTGCCAGCGCGCGTGTTGTGGGAATGCCCAAAGCATGCATGGCTTCGCCAACAATATATTCACGCAAGACGGGGCCCAGTGCCGCGCGGCCATCGCCACGGCGCGAGAAGGGCGTTGGGCCTGAACCCTTCAGCTGGATGTCGCGGCGCTGGCCTTTCGTGTCGATCATTTCACCCAGCAGAATGGCGCGACCATCGCCGAGCTGCGGGTTGAAATGTCCGAATTGATGCCCCGAATAGGCCGCCGCAATCGGTTCGGCCTGCGGCGGGATCCGGTTGCCGGCAAAGATGTCGACCGCCTCGGGCGTCTGCAGGGCCGCCGGGTCGAGGCCCAGTTCCTGTGCCAGCTGGTGGTTGATCTTGATGAGTTGCGGTGCAGCAACCGGCGTCGGCAGGACATGAGCATGAAATGCCTTGGGCAGCCGGGCATAGGAATTGTCGAAGCGAAACTGCATGTCCCCAAACCTCATTCCATTGGATCATAGCCGTTTTTGCGAACGGACACTCAGATGGGCGAAAATTTTTTGAAGAAAATTTTTATGCGCCGAGTCTCGGAATGCAGGATTTCGATCGGAAGTCGCGCGACAAGTAAAAATGCGTTCCTTTGAAAATACGAGAATTTCTTATTTGCAGATTATTTGCCTGTCTTTTGCTTGCTCAATCAATAGGCGTTTTGCAACAGCAAATGGGCTTGTCGGCCTGTTCCTTTTGTGGAACGCTTTCAAAAAAGAAGACACAGCAGGTTTGTATTTCGGTTCGCAGGGGGAGCAGCCGGGAGAGCCGCATGATCAGGTTTGCATCGCATTGCCTGTCTATTTGTCTGTTTGCCGCGGCGCTGCCGGCGTCCTTGCGGGCTGAGAGTCCCGACGATTTTTACAAGGGTCGAAATGTTACGCTTGTCATCGGCTATTCGGCCGGCGGCGGCTTCGACATTTATGGCCGCAGCTTTGCCAAACATGTCCGCAACCATATTCCCGGCGCGGGAAATGTTGTGGTGCAGAATATGCCCGGCGCGGGCAGTCTGACAGCAACCAATTACATGGCCAATGTAGCGCCGAAAGACGGCAGCTCTTTTGCACTGGCGCGCGCACCTGTCATGGAACTGCTCGCCGGGACGGCCAGTTCCGCTTTCGATCCATTGAAACTCACATGGATCGGCAATGGCGCGACAGAACTCACCGTTTGCGGTGTCATGAACAATCCTTCCGTCAAGACATTTGCGGATGCGCAGCGCACGCCCTTTACATTGGCAGGCCTTGGACCTGGCTCTGACGAGGATATGTTCACGAAAGTGCTGAATTCGCTGTTTGGCATGAAGGGACGCTTGGTCAATGGTTATCCGGCCGGGGCTGAAGCCATGCTGGCGGTGGAGCGCGGCGAAGTCGATGGGCGTTGCGGCTGGTCCTATTCCAGCCTGATGATTTCCAAACCCGACTGGATCGCCAACAAGCGCGTCAATTTCCTCGTTGCGCTGACTGTCGAGCGGTCGCCGAAACTGCCTGACACGCCAACCATTATGGAAATGGCGACGAATGAGAAACAGCGCCAGATTCTGGGTCTTGTGATTGGCTCGCAAATTATGGGGCGTCCGTTTTTTGCACCGCCGGGCCTGCCGCCAGAGCGGGCGCGGGCTTTGCGTGTCGCCTTTGAGAAGACGATGCAGGATCCCGCCTTTATTGCGGAGAGAAAAGCGCAGAATGAGGACGTCAATCCAACCTATGCGCAGGATGTCGATGTGCTGCTGCGCAAATTATTCGCCACGCCGCGCGAGCTGATCGACGAGACCAAGATGATTATCGCCGGCAAGTGACGTTTCGAGATTTACCATCTGCCGGGCGCCATGTGGGGTGTGCCTGGCGACCCACTCCAGAACCCACGCGGGAGAGTAGACTATGAAGAAACTGGTGCTGGAATCCACATCGCCCTTCCAGGGCTTGCCTGAACTTGTCGCCTATAATGAAGGCCTTTTCGAAAAAGAGGGCGTTCAGATCGAATGGGCGGATCGCGATGAAGCCGGTGTGAAGGAAGTCGCGCGCGACGAGAATAATCCGCTGGGCGTCAATCCTTTCGGCAGCCATGGCACTTTGCTCGAACAGGGCAAGGCTGACATGTATAATGCCTGCGAATGGGGCAATTATTGCCGCGTCGAGGATACGAGCGTCGGTTCGCGTCAGCTCGGCCGCCGCGCCATTGTCACTTATGCTGCCATTGTCGTGCGCCCGGATTCGGATGTTTACACGGCTCAGCAACTCGCGCGCAAAAGCGTCGGCGTGCCATTTTATGCCGGCACGCATTACCTCGCCCTGCATCTCCTCAGCGGCTTCCTGCCGCGCGATCTGATCAAGGTCGTGCCCGCCCCATCGGGCTCGCGCAATCGCTACAATGCCATGATGCGCGGCGATATTGAGGCGGCGACATTGACCGAGCCCTATATTTCGCTGGCGGAAAAGAACGGCTGCCGCGTCATCTGCTCGGCCTTCTATCACGGCACGGAAGTGGCCTCCGACAAGGTCGATGCCGATACTTATGCGCGCTTCAACCGCGCCGTGAAACAGGCCGTCGTCAATATCAATGCCAACAAGCAGAAATACCTTCAGTATTTCATCGATTACCACAAGGCGAAGGATCCCGAGATCGGCAAACTGACAGTTGCCGATCTGCGCGCCGGCCGCATTGTTGTCTGCGATCCCGCCCCGATTCCTCAAGAGGAGCTCGAGCGTACGGCGGAATGGGTCAAGAGCTGGGGCATGCTCGGCGAAACCGACTCGCCGCTCGATCTGGTCAATGTCCTGTTGCAGGAACAGGCGCACCGACCGGCGGCGGAATAAATTTGCCAATCGCTCCGGCTGCATCCCGCAGCCGGAGCCCATTTTTTGAAACATCGCGATCCCGTTTGACGCCGCCGCCGGTTCCGGCACAATGGCGAACAGAGCCGCAAAGGCCTATTCGGGGAGGACGATGATGCGCAGTCTGATGCGCGCGGGGCTGATGGCCGCCGCCTGTTTTATCGCAAGCTCGGGCGCATCCGCTCAGGATGGCGGTGCTTTCTTCAAAGGAAAGACAATGACCATCGTTGCGGGTTCTGCCGCAGGCGGTGGTGTCGATGTCTATGCCCGTCTGCTCGGGCGTCACTTCCACAAACATATTCCCGGCACTCCGGCGGTGGTTGTGCAGAACATGCCCGGCGCCGGCAGTCTGGCAGCGGCGCGTCATGTCTATTCCGCCGCACCGAAAGACGGCACAGCCATGGGCGTCGTCCTGTCGACGGCGCTTTTCGATCCGCTGATGAGCGGACAGGATTTGTCGGCCTATGATCCGCGGAAATTCATTTTCCTCGGCAATGCCAATGCCGATACATCGGTCTGCATCACGCGCAAGGATGCGCCCGTCCAATCTTATGCCGATCTCTTCGACAAAGAGCTCGTCGTCGGCGGCACGGGGCCAGGCAGCGCGCTTGTCGATTACCCGGAAATGGAGCGCCATATTCTGGGGGTGAAGCTCAAACTGATTGCCGGCTACAAAGGGTCTGCAGAAGTCAGTCTCGCCATTCAGCGCAATGAGGTTCAGGGCGTTTGCGGCCTGCTTTGGTCGAGCGCGAAACAGCAATATCCCGATGCGATGAAGCAGGACGGCCCTTACAAAGTTCTTGTCCAGCAGGATACGAAAAGCCTGCCGCTTCTGCAGCAGGCCGGCGTGCCGCTGAGCTATTCATTTGCAAAGAATGAGCAGCAACGTCAGGCGATGGAAGTCTTCCTGCAGCAGGGTTCGATCAGCCGACCCTTTTTCCTGCCGCCCGGCGTTGCCCCCGATCGTGTGACGATCCTGCGCAAGGCTTTCGAGGATGTGCTGAAGGATCCCGAGCTGCAGGCGGAAGCCGCCAAATCGGGCCTCGATACATTGGCGCAAGGCGGCGACGAGGTGCAGAAGCTGATCGAGCGGCTTTATGCAGCTTCCCCCGACGTGATCGCGTTCCTGCGCAAGGGCGTCGCCAAGCCTTGACCTCCCTTGTGACGCCTGACCCCTTTGGCAAAGCGCTCCGGCTGCGCTAAAGGGACAGGCGAATAACAAGAAGGGTCAAGCCTTGTTCGGACGGCGGCGTGAAAGCGATCTCGATATTTGGCTGATGGTCCCGCTGTTCATTCACGCCATGCTCATGCAGGCGGTGCTGCCGCTGGTGCGCGGGGGAACCTCCTATCGCGCCATAGAGCTTGAGATTCCTGTGATCTGGATCGGCGCGATTGCCGCCAGTTTTGCGCTTCTGCCCGTCGTCTTCGCCATTCCCTTCGGCCGGATGATGGATCGCGGCCATGACAGCCGTGCGGCGCAGGCGGGCGCCCTGATCCTGCTTGCCGGCTCGCTGCTGCTCTGGCTTGCCCCCGACAGTCAGTGGCATTTGCTTGCCGCCAATGTCACGCTCGGCATCGGGCATTTGCTCTGCATGGCGGCCCATCAAGTGATCACGGTGCGCAGCGCCGGGCCGATCAGCCGCGAAAATGCCTTCAGCCTTTACATGCTAGGCTTGGCCGTCGGTCAGGCGCTTGGCCCCTTTTTGATGGGTCTTGCGGCGGGCGATGCGCGCGTGGCCCCAAGCGATCTTCTGTTTCTGATGGGCGTGATTGTCTGTGTCCTCTCGGTCGGAATCAGTCTTGGCCTGCGCCGTGCGCCGCCCAAGCCGCCGCGCGATGCGAAGGAAGAGCGCTTGCGTGTCGGCGAAATCCTGCGTCTGGAGGGCATGTCGGCGATTGTCTTTGCCAGCGTCATGACGGTGACGACCTTCGATCTCATGATCGTCTTCATGCCGGTGCTCGGCACGGAACGGAATATCGAAGCGAGCCATATCGGCTGGATCCTGATGGTGCGGGCTTTCGCCTCCATGGCATCGCGCGCTGCTTATCCGACCTTGTTCCGGATTGTCGGGCGCGTGCCGCTGACCATTGGCACGATGCTGATTGCCGCTGTGGGACTTGCCGTCATTGCTTTTCCCGTGCCGCTTGCCGCTCTCTATATTGCAGCCATTGCGGTCGGCTTTGGCCTCGGCATTTCGTCCACTCTCTGCTTCTCAGGCGTTGTCGAGCTTTCGCCAAGCAATGTGCGGGCGACAGCGCTGTCGCTGCGGCTCACCGGCAATCGTCTCGGACAGGTTGTGCTGCCTTTCTCGGCCAGCCTGCTTGCGGCTGCGATGGGCATTGGCGGTGTCTTTGCCGTCGTGGCCGTCTCGCTGGGTGTCGCTTGCGTGGCGGTGCAGAAAACCTGGCCGCAGGACCGCCGTTAAAGCTTGAGCTAAACACATGAAAATAAAAGACTAATCGCCTTTTTATTTATTTTCAGGCAAGCTCTTTCCGCTAATCTCTTTATGTTTGGCGAGAGAGACAATTCGGCATGAGAGATCAATCGAATCATGACGGGGCGGACAAAAGGGGTGCAGCGCGCATGCGCACAATCCTGGGCGCGCGCGCCGTCTTTCAAGATGGGCGTTCGGCGATCGATTGTCAGATCCGCAATATTTCGGCAACGGGCGCGCTATTGTCTTTGAGCGAAACCCTGTCCCTGCCGCCGGCCTTCGAACTAGAAATTCCGATGCGCCAGACAAAATGGCGCGCTGTCTTGCGTTGGCGTTCGCAACAGGCGGCCGGCGTGCAATTTCTCGATGAGCAAAAGACGTCAGCCTCTTCAGGCGCCGGGCTTCTGGCGCTTGAAATGGAAAATGCCATGTTGCGCAAGCGCGTCGGCGAGCTGGTGCGTCGGCTCGCCGAGCTTGGTCATTCCGAATGGCAGAAATGATCTGAGGCTGCGCAAGTTTGCGTCAGTCGAGCACTTCCTTTGCCTTGGCGACAATCGAGGGCGGCATTTTATAGATTTTGTCGATGATTTTTGCCGCCTCCTCGCCGTCAATCGGATTGACGGGAAGCATTTGTTTCTGTGCCTCGTCGAGGAATTGCTTGTCGACCATTGTCAGGTCGAAGGCTTTGCGCATGACAGCGAGCCGATCCTTCGGAACCGCCTTCGACATGATGAAGGGGCGTCCGAGTTCGCCTGATGCAATCAGCATTTCAAGCGTCTGCGTCTGGACATCATTTGTCGCAAATTTTCCGACATAGGGCACGCCGGCAGGCAGTTCCGGGCTTTCGACGGGCGAGAAAGTGACGATCGGATTGACCTTGCGATCGCGGATCCATTCCGGCGGCACACTGCTCCACGAGCCGCAATCGCCTTCCAATTCGCCGCGTTCGATGGCAAGGCGCTGGTCTGCGCTGCCGGGGAAGCCGAGGACGTGTTTCACTTTGATGCCGAAAAGGTTGCGCAAAATAGCGCCGTTCACATAAGAGCCCGTGCCCTTGCCGGTGCCACCCAGAATGACCTCAGGATCCTTGACCATTTCCTCCCAGTTTTTCACGCCGGTCGTGTGCCACATGTAGCAGACGCGGAAATCGCGCGTGACGCTGCCGACCCAGGCAACTTCGTTGAAATTGAATTTCACCTTGGTGGGATCGGTCAGGGATTCGGTGATCAGACCGGGGTTGAACGTGCCGAGCACGCTGCCATCCTTCGGCTGAGTGGCGTCGAGCTGGCGCACAGCATTGAGGCTTCCAGCACCCGGCTGGTTCTGGACGATCATGTCGGGGTTGCCGGGAATATGGCGTCCCATATGGCGGGCGAGCACGCGCGCATATTGGTCATATCCGCCCCCGGCGGAAAAGCCGACCAGAACGGTGACATTCTTGCCCTTGTAGAAATCGGCGGCGGATTGCGCTGCGGCGATGCCGGTCCCGGCAGATGTGAAAGCGGCCAATAGGCCGAGGTGTATCATTCTTGAGGACATGGCCATTCTCCCTTGTCGCCTCGCAGCTTTGTCTCAGACTAGATGCAGGTTCAGACTTTCATCAAGCGGCGGCAGAGCGGGAAACGCTATCGTGAAGACCATCTTGCGGCCTGCACACGAAAATTTTTTTGTGCCAGGTTCCTGACGTTCTTCAGCATCTTGTCGCCTCTCTGATCGCTCCTGTGCGCTCCCCCGCCCAGATCACGGCTCCGGCATCGTGTAGGCTTGGTTGTTTTTCGATCGTGAGCGATTCGCTTATGGACAATCAGGACCAGCGGGGTCATGGGTCTCGCCCCGAAAACTCCGGCGGGGCAGCGGCCGAGCGGCGCGTTGGCGATCGGTTGCGCACGCTGATCACCGGGCGCGTTTATTTCAACAGCACGCGCTCATCGCTCGATTGCCAGATCCGCAATCTGTCCGCCGATGGTGCCTGCCTCAAGGGGCAGGGCGTTGCGGATGTACCCGACCGTTTCCGGCTCGAAATTCCTTCCCGCAACCGCATCTATTCCTGTCATGTGCGCTGGCGCGTGGGCGATATGATCGGCGTCTATTTCGAACAGCCGCAGGCCAGCAAGCGGCCGGAGAGCGATTCCCTGATCGAGCGTGTCGGCGAACTGGAATATGAGAACCGTGCCTTGCGCCGCCGGATTGTCGAGCTCAGTGAAAAGCTCGCCGAATTCGGCGTTTCGACCAAGGGGTTTTGATTTTTCCGCCATTGTGCCACGCGCCCATGGCAGGCTAGATTTGTCCCATGGACAGGCATCTGCGCTTTTGCGCCAATATTTCCATGCTCTTCGCCGAACATGCTTTCGCTGACCGTATCGATGCGGCGGCGCGGGCCGGCTTTCGTGCTGTCGAGTGTCAGTTTCCCTATGATCTTCCCGCGCGCGACCTGCGCAAGCGGTTGGATGCTGCCGGCATTGCCATGACGGGCATTAATGCGCCGGCCGGCAATGTGGCGCGCGGCGAATTTGGTTTTGCGGCTCTGCCCGGTCGCGAAAAAGACTTTCGCGACAGCCTCGCCCGCGGCCTCGATTATGCTCATGAGCTTGGCGCCAAAACGCTGCATTGCCTGTCCGGCGTCACGAAGGATGTGTCGGGCCAAGCCGCACGCGCGACCTTTCTTTCCAACATGAGCGAGGCTTGCGAAAAAGCAGAACGCGCTGGCGTGACCTTGCTGATCGAGCCACTCAATCCCTATGATCGACCTGATTATTTTCTGAAAGGGTCGGACCATGCAGCCGAGCTGATTTCAGCGGTCGGTCATCCGGAACTGAAAATCCTGTTCGATCTCTATCATGTGCAAATTCTCGAAGGCGATCTCCTGCGTCGCATCGGTCGTCACTGGCCCTTGATCGGACATTTTCAGGTTGCCTCCGTGCCGCGCCGGCGCGAGCCGGATGAGGGCGAGATCAATTACAGGACAGTGCTCGCTGAAATTGCAGCACTTGGCTGGGAGGGCTGGATCGGTTGCGAATATCGTCCGCGCGGGGCCACAAATGATGGCTTGTCCTGGATTGAGGCGCTGGCGCCGTGATCGAGGATCCGCACGGCTTCATTCGTTCCCACACATCTTTTCTCGCTGTGCCCCATGCGCCTGAGATTTCGCTTTATCTCGCCGATGAGGCGACCGAACTCTGGCAAAAGACGGAAGATGAATTGGGCGAGATTGGCCTGCCGCCGCCTTTCTGGGCTTTTGCATGGGCCGGCGGGCAGGCTTTGGCGCGCTATATTCTGGATCGTCCCGAAATTGTTGCCGGCCGTCACGTGCTCGATTTCGCCTCCGGCTCCGGCCTGGTCGCGATAGCTGCAGCAAAAGCCGGCGCTACGCGCGTCGAGGCTTGTGACATTGATGCTTTTTCAGTCGCAGCCATTGCGCTCAATGCAGAGCAAAACAATGTTGCAGTGACACCGCGTCATGCAGATCTCGTCGGCTGCGATGAGGGATGGGATGTCGTGCTGGCTGGCGATGTATCTTATGAGCGTGACATGGCGGCGCGCGTGACCGATTGGCTTGATGCTTTGCGCCGGCGCGGCGCAAAAGTCCTCATCGGCGATCCCGGCCGTTCCTATCTTGCCAAAAACAGGCTTGAGCCGCTCGCAACTTACCGGGTTCCGGTGACGCGCACGCTTGAAGACAGCGAGATCAAGGACACTTGCGTCTGGTCGTTTCGCTAGAGCGATCTGTCAGGCCGCCGTCCAGCCACCATCCATCGAATAATTCGAGCCGGTCATTTGCGAGGCAGAGTCGGAGCACAGGAAGAGAGCGAAAGCCGCCACTTGTTCGACCGTGACAAATTGCTTTGTCGGCTGCGCAGTGAGCAGCACATCGTTGATCACCTGCTCTTTGGTGAGATTGCGCGCCTTCATCGTATCGGGAATCTGTTTTTCAACGAGCGGCGTCCAGACATAGCCCGGCGAAATGCAATTCACCGTCACGCCATGCGTTGCCAGTTCCAATGCGATTGTCTTGGTGAAACCGGCAACGCCATGTTTGGCCGAGACATAAGCAGATTTAAACGGTGAGGCGACGAGCGAATGGGCGGAAGCCGTATTGATGATGCGACCCCATTTGCGCTTCTTCATGCCCGGCACGGCAGCGCGCGTCGCATGGAAAACAGAGGACAGATTGATGGCGATGATCTGGTCCCATTTTTCCAGCGGGAAATCTTCGACCGGCGAGACATGCTGAATGCCGGCATTGTTGACGAGAATATCGAGCGAGCCGAAGGCGGCTTCCGCCTCGCTCACCATGGCGGCGATCTCAGTGGGCTTGCTCATGTCGGCGCCGCTATAGCGGCAATGGACGCCAAAGTCCTTCTCGATCCCGGCGCGTTCGGCCTCGATGGCGTCCGCCGCACCAAAACCGTTGATCGTGACATTGGCCCCTTGCGCCGCGAGCGCGCGCGCAATGGCGAGGCCAATCCCGCTGGTCGATCCGGTGACGAGGGCGTTCTTTCCTTTGAGGCTCATGTCGATTGCTCCCGCATGCTCGGGCCAAATTAATGCGTTGCAGCAAGAATGGCGAGGTCTGGCGCGACAATGGTGCATCGGCCAATCGTCGCAAGCCAGTCGCCTCCGGTTCCGCGAATCTCTATATTGGCCCCATGCACGATCATTCGGACTGCGCCCATGCGCATGATCACATCAAACTCACGCCGGCCCGGCAGCTTGTTCTCGACAAGCTTTGCGCGGCTGGCCGGCCTGTCGGGGCCTATGAAATGATCGATCTGGTCGCCGAGGCGACCGGAAAAAGGCCAGCGCCCGTCGCCATTTATCGGGCGCTCGACTTTCTGCTTGAAAACGGCCTGGTGCATCGGCTGGCCTCGCGCAATGCCTTTCTGGCATGCGCGCATCGCCACGACAAAGCGGCGCCGGTCGCTTTTCTGATCTGCGAGACCTGCGGGGGCGTGACCGAGGCGACATCGCCCGAGATCGAAAAAGGCCTTGGCCAATTGGCCGCGCGCAGCGGTTTTGTGCCCGGCGCGCAGGTGATTGAGCTGACCGGCCGCTGCCGCAATTGCGTCGCGTGAGCGCGGAAAAATCCGCCACACTCGCCGGGTTCGGCGCGATCCTCATCTGGTCGGCGCTGGCCGTTATGACGGCCGCCAGCGGCAACCTGCCGCCTTTCCAGCTCACGGCGCTCACATTCGCCATTGGCGGGCTCTGCGGCTTGCTTGTGCTGCTTTGGCGGGGCGAGGCGCATGTTTTGCTCCAGCCGCCCCGCGCCTGGCTCGTGGGGACGGGCGGGCTGTTTCTCTACCATGTGCTTTATTTCGCGGCCCTGCGGGCGGCCCCGCCGGCTGAGGCCAGTCTCGTCAATCATTTGTGGCCTTTGCTGCTCGTTGTATTTGCCGCCGTGCTGCCGGGCGAGCGGCTGCTGGCCCGCCATGTGGCGGGCGCCTCGATCGGTTTTTTGGGTCTGGTCGTGCTTTTTGCCGGGCAGGGCGGGGGCTTTTCAGGCCTTCAAAGCGGCCATTTTCTGGCTCTGGGAGCGGCTTTCATCTGGGCCTTTTATTCGCTGGCCTCGCGCCGTCTTGCCGATGTGCCGAGCGGCGCTGTGGCCGGCTATTGCCTGCTCACGTCTGTATTGGCCGGGGCCATGCATCTGATGACCGAGACCACGATCTGGCCCCAGACTGGCGCCAAATGGGGGGCGCTTGTCCTGCTGGGCTGCGGCCCGGTGGGCGGCGCCTTTTTCCTCTGGGATTTTGGCGTGAAGAGGGGCGACATTCGTCTGATCGGCGTCCTCTCCTATGCCGCGCCCGTGCTTGCCCCCGTCTGGCTCATTCTGGCGGGCTTTACGGAGCCCGGCTGGCCGCTTCTGGCGGCGGGCGTGCTGATTGTGGCTGGCGCTTTTGTGGCGACGGGCTGGCGCAAATGAAAAAAGCCCGGCGTAAAGCCGGGCTTTTTCAAATGGGCTGCAAATGAGCGGATTATTCCGCCGACTTGACCTTGAGGATCTGGCGGCCGCGATACATGCCGGTCTTCAGATCGACATGATGGGGACGGCGCAGCTCGCCCGAATCCTTGTCTTCGACATAGGTGGGCTGGGCCAATGCATCTGCCGAGCGGCGGAAGCCGCGCTTCATCGGCGAGGTTTTTCTCTTCGGAACTGCCATGACAAACTCCATGCGGTCCGGACATTCCAAGCGCCATGCCGGTCCAGACCTGAATTCAAGGCGCGTTCTATACACGGGATCGGCGGCTCTGGCTAGGGTCTGGTGGCCATTATTGGCAGACAATCGCCCAATCGTCCCGCCCCAACCCGCCCCCGCCCCCTTTGGGCAGCCCACAGGGGCAGGCCCGGCCTTCCGCCGATCTTGACCATATGCCTTTCTTCCATCGCCATCCCCCTTGCCAAAGCCAGCTGCAGGCGGTCTTTTGGCGCGATGTTTTTCTGGGGGCGCGCGTGTCGGCCAGTTTCGAGCAAAGACTTTCCGCCGTCGCCGATCAGGTCGAGGCGGCTCTCGAAAATCTCCTTTCCCCGCATGTGCGGTCTGGGGAAACCCGCCGCCCGGCGCGGCTGCTGGCCGCCATGCGCCATGCGGCGCTGGGTGGGGGCAAAAGGCTGCGGCCTTTCCTTGTGATCGAGACGGCGGCGCTGTTTGGCGTCATGCCGGAAATGGCGATGCGCGCGGCTTGTGCGCTGGAAATGATCCATTGCTATTCGCTGGTGCATGACGATCTGCCGGCCATGGATGATGACGATCTGCGCCGCGGCCTGCCGACCGTGCACAAGGCCTATGATGAGGCCACCGCCATTCTGGCTGGCGATGCGCTTCTCACTTATGCCTTCGAAGTGCTCGCCGATCCGGCGACCCATGCCGATCCTTTCCTGCGCTCAGAACTCGTGCGCCTTCTTGCCATGGCCTCAGGCCTTGGCGGCATGGCGGGCGGCCAAGCGCTCGATCTCGAAGCCGAGCGGGCGGAAAAGCCGCTGACCTTCGATGAAATTCTTGAAATGCAGGCGATGAAGACCGGCGCGCTTCTCGCGCATGGCGTGGAAGCGGGCGCGATCCTCGGGCGCGCCAATCATCTGGCCATGGCGCGGCTGAAAAAATTCGGCGCCCTGATCGGCGCGGCTTTTCAGGTGGCCGACGATATTCTCGATGCGAAAAGCGATGCTGCCACACTCGGCAAACGCACCGGCAAGGATGCGCAGCGCAACAAGGCGACGCTGGTCTCGCTCATGGGGCTGGAGGCCGCTGAAAAGCGCCGCGACCAGCTTGTCGATGAAGCGGTCGCCGAATTGCACGCGCTCGATCTGGGAGCGCGCACCGATGTGCTGATCGAGGCGGCGCGCTTTGTTGCGGGACGCGCTTCATGAATGATTTGCGCGAGGAGCGTGGCACGTTCCTGCGCAATTTTCACGCGCATGCATTGCGCAATGCTTTCCTGCGCCCCCTTGTGCTGCGCCCGCGCCTCATTGTCGGCGTGCTGATGAGCCTTGCGGTCTATCTTGCCTTGCCGGGCGATTGGCGGCCGATGACAAGGCTTCTTGTCGCCTGGAATAGCGGCGCCATTCTTTATGTCGCCCTCACCACAATCATGATGATTCAGGACGATCGCGATCGCATGCGTCAGCGTTCATCGGTTGAGGATGAGGGCCGTTTCGTCATTCTCATTTTGGCGATTGTCGCGGCCATTGCTTCCATCGTCGCCATTGTCGCGCAGCTTGTCGCGACAAAGGAGCTGCATGGCTTCGATCGCATGTTGCATATTGGTCTCGCCGGTCTGACCATTATCAGTGGCTGGGCCTTTATCCATTTCACCTTCGCGCTTCATTATGCGCATGAATATGAAAGCGAGCGACGCAAGCGCCCCGACCTGCCTGAGAAAATGAGCGGCGGTCTGGATTTTGTCGATACGACCGCGCCCGATTACAGCGATTTTCTCTATTTCTCATTCACCATCGGCGTTGCCAATCAGACAGCCGATGTCGTCGTCTGCTCACCGATCATGCGCCGCATCGTGCTCGTTCATTCCATCGTGTCGTTTTTTTACAACACGACGATTCTGGCGCTGACGATCAATATTGCAGCCGGGTTGATTTGATTATTCCGCGGCGCTCGCCTTGCCGTAGCGCTTCTCGATGTAATCGATCACGAGCTGCTTGAAATCCGCTGCAATGGTCGGACCGCGCAAGGTCACGGCCTTCGCGCCGTCGATGAAGACGGGGGCTGCTGGCGTCTCGCCTGTGCCGGGCAGTGAAATGCCGATGTCAGCATGTTTGGATTCGCCCGGCCCATTCACAATGCAGCCCATGACGGCGACATTGAGTTTTTCGACGCCCGGATAAGTCGCGCGCCAGGCGGGCATTTCATCGCGGATAAAGGTCTGGATGTCGCGCGCCAGTTCCTGAAAGACGGTTGAGGTCGTGCGCCCGCAGCCCGGACAGGCGGCCACCAGCGGCACGAAAGTGCGGAAGCCCATGGTCTGCAGCAATTCCTGCGCGACTGTGACTTCCAGCGTGCGGTCGCCACCGGGCTCTGGCGTCAGCGACACGCGGATTGTGTCGCCAATGCCATCTTGCAGCAAAATGCCCATGGCGGCGGAAGAGGCGACAATGCCTTTCGAGCCCATGCCGGCCTCTGTCAGGCCGAGATGGATCGCGTAATCGGAACGCGCCGCCAGCATACGATAGACGGCGATGAGGTCCTGCACGGCCGAAACTTTGGCCGAGAGCACGATGCGATCTTTCGGCAGGCCAATCTCGATGGCCCGCTCGGCCGAATAAAGCGCCGAGCGCACCATGGCCTCGCGGGTCACCGCGCGCGCATCGAGAGGCTTGGCGCTTTTGGCATTGGCGTCCATCAGCACGGTCAGCAGTTCCTGATCGAGAGACCCCCAATTGGCGCCGATGCGCACGGCCTTGTCGTGCTTGATCGCCTGTTCGACGATGGCGCTGAACTGGCGGTCTTTCTTGTCCTTGAAGCCGACATTGCCGGGATTGATGCGATATTTGGCCAAAGCTTCGGCGCAGGCTGGGTGATCGGCCAGAAGTTTGTGGCCGATGTAATGGAAATCGCCGACGAGGGGCACATAGACCCCCTGTTTCTCCAGCCGGTCGCGAATATGGGGCACGGCGGCGGCGGCCTCATCCCGATCGACCGTAATGCGGACGATTTCCGAGCCGGCGCGGGCGAGATCGGCGACCTGAGCGACGGTCGCCTCAATATCGGCCGTGTCCGTATTGGTCATGGACTGGACCACGACCGGAGCGCCGCCGCCCGCAATGACGGCTCCCTTTCCGGAGCCGATGCGCACGGGAACGGTCTTGTGGCGAGCTGCGGGTTCCGCCCGGACGAGGGTGGAAGGGTCGATTTCAGTCAGCATGGTCAGGCCCGGATCTGTTTTCTGCGCTCAAGTGAGTGGAAAGGGCTGCGCCCGTCAAGACCGGGGTCAATCTTCGACGGTGGCCAGATCGGGCACAAGCACGCGTTTGAGCGGAATCTGCTGCCGGTGTTTGAGGTCGAGCCGGTCATAATGGCGCTGGATCAGGTCGATGAAGGAGACACCATCGACGAGTTTCAGATTGCCCTTGGTCCGGGCAAATTCGCCGGCGGCCTGGGTGAAGCCGCCAGTGGTGATGAAAATGCCGACATCGCGCTCATGGACCATGGCGTAGAAAGCCTTGACCGCATCGGCGGCAATATTGCCCTCTTGGGCCTTGACCTGGATTTTCAGGATTGGCGGCTCGATCCCGAGCTCGTCGCGTTGGGCGATCACATCGATGCCCTCGTCGCGCACGCTGCGCGTTGCATGGGAGCGATAGCCCATGGCGCAGAAAAGATCGGCGACGAAAGGCTCGAGCGGATAGCCTTTCAGATCTGTGCGCAATTTGCGTGCGATGAAATCGCGCGTTGTCTCCGCAATATCGCGCGCTGCCACTTCATCGGGCTCTTCATCCATGGCCGGCAGAGCGCCATTCTCCTGCGCGGCGCCAAATTTTCTCAAAAACTCATCGGCGAAGGATTTCACTTCGAAAAGAGTGAGCACTGAGCCGATTTCATAAAGCGCACCCTGCGAAAAAAGATCACGCGATAATTTGGCGCTCCAGCTCACCATGCGCCGATGCGCAAACTCAACCGAGCCGCTGCGGTCGAAGACATAAGGGCCGGTGATTTCGCCAAAGCGTAATGTCCTGTCGCTCTTGCGCGGATAGATGATGCAATCGCCGATGCGCATTTCATGCACGAATCGATAAAGCTGATTGCGCTGTGCGGGCCCGGTCGCATTGGGATGGGGCCCGGTTTCCATCGCCTGTCTGAAAGCAAAACGGCTGGCCGGATAGCGACTCGCATCGCCATTTTCTTCTGCAAAGCTAATGGCAATCTGATTGGATTCCAGAAAGATGTGATCGGCTTGGCCAAAATTGCCCGCCCGTACGCCCCAGATACGTCGCGTATCCATTCAAAAATCTCCGCCTATGGAAAAGCCGCGCATCCCTTCAGATGCGCGGCTCCATCATGAGCGCAATGACTTAAGGTTAGGAAACCGAAGCGGCCTCCTGCCAATAAATTTACGCCATATATTGACCACCATTGGCCGACAGCGTCGAGCCAGTGATAAAGCCCGCGTCATCGCCGGCCAGAAACAGGACGGCGCGCGCGATTTCTTCCGGCTCGCCGAGACGCCCAACCGGAATGAGCGGCAGAATGCGCTTGGCCAAAACATCGGGATCGATGGCGCGCACCATTTCCGTGCCGATATAGCCCGGGCAGATGGCGTTCACTGTAATGCCCTTGTTGGCATTTTCCTGCGCGAGTGCTTTCACGAAGCCGATCTCGCCAGCCTTGGCGGCAGAATAATTTGCCTGTCCCGCCTGGCCCTTCTGGCCATTGATGGAGGAGATGCAGACGATGCGTCCGAAATTGCGATTGCGCATACCCTCAATCACCGGACGGCACATGTTGAAGAGCGAATTCAGATTGGTGTTGATCACTGCCGCCCATTGTTCGGACGACATTTTGTGAAAGAAGCCGTCGCGGGTAATGCCGGCATTATTGACCAGCACTTCGATGGGCCCGAGTTCGGCTTCGACCTTGGCGAGGCCTGCAGCGCAAGCCTCATAGCTCGATACGTCCCATTTAAAAGCGGGAATGCCGGTTTCCCTGGAAAAAGCCTGGGCTGCTTCGTCATTGCCGGCATAATTGGCGGCGACTTTATAGCCTGCTGCTTTCAATGTTTTTGAAATGGCCGCGCCAATCCCGCGCGTACCGCCTGTGACGACTGCAACCCGTGACATGTCTTGCTCTCCTTCACAGGGCCATCGAGGGCGGCCCGCATTTCTTCGATTCCGCACGCTCACCGGCCGTTTCGAACATCAAAAAGCGCGCCGCTTACCGCGGCGCGCCATTCAATTCCGGACTAGCGTTCAACGCTGAGGGCGATCCCCATGCCGCCGCCGATGCACAAAGTGGCGAGGCCCTTTTTCGCGCCGCGACGCTGCATTTCATGAAGCAGCGTCACAAAGACACGCGCGCCCGAGGCGCCGATCGGATGGCCGATGGCAATGGCCCCGCCATTAACGTTCACAATGGCGGGATCCCAGCCCATATCCTTGTTGACGGCGAGTGCCTGAGCCGCAAAAGCCTCATTGGCCTCGATCAATTCGAGATCCTGAACTTTCCATCCAGCCTTTTCGAGCGCCTTGCGCGAGGCCGGGATCGGGCCTGTGCCCATGATTGCCGGATCGACGCCAGCTGTTGCCCATGAAGCGATTCGCGCCAATGGCGTCAGGCCGCGCTTGGCGGCCTCAGCGGCGCTCATCAGCACGACAGCAGCCGCGCCGTCGTTGATGCCGGATGCATTGCCGGCAGTGACCGTGCCGTCTTTCGAAAAGGCGGGCTTCAGCTTGGCAAGCGCATCCAGCGTCGCGCCGTGACGCGGATATTCATCGTCGCTCACAATCACATCGCCCTTGCGGGTGGAAATTGTAAAGGGGATGATTTCATCCTTGAACCTGCCGGCCTTCTGGGCGGCTTCGGCCTTGTTTTGCGAAGCGACTGCGAAGCGATCCTGCTCGTCGCGGCTCAATTGCCATTTGGCGGCAACATTTTCCGCTGTCGTGCCCATGTGATAGCCGTGAAAAGCGTCGAAGAGCCCGTCGCGCAGCATTGTATCGACGAATTTCACATCGCCCATTTTCGTGCCCTGGCGCATGTTGGCGGCATGCTGCGAGGTCGACATGCTTTCCTGTCCGCCGGCGACAATGATCGAAGCATCGCCATTGGCGATCTGCTGCATGCCGAGCGCGATGGCGCGCAGGCCCGAGCCGCAGAGCTGGTTGAGCTGCCAGGCGGTGGCTTCTTGCGGAATGTCTGCCTTCATGGCGGCCTGGCGGGCAGGGTTCTGGCCCTGACCGGCGGTCAGGATCTGGCCGAGAATGACTTCATCGACTTCGCCCCCCTCGATCTTGGCACGCTCCATCGCGCCCTTGATCGCTGCTGCGCCCAGTTCATGTGCCGGCGTATTGGCAAAGGCGCCATTGAAGGATCCGACCGCCGTTCTTGCAGCGCTGACAACCACGATCTCGCTCGCCATCCCAAACTCCCTGAATGCCTTGACTGCTGCTGCGGCCGCCGGTGGGCCCATTTCCAGCTCCCGGATCAAGTCCCGAGATTGCTCATGATCATCACCCCAGACTTGGGGTCAAGCGCCGCCGGTGCTCATTCGATGATCAAATAGTCTGCCACCCAAGAGCGCAGAATATTCATCCCCAAGCCATGATTTGGACAGAAAAGACTTTCGCGCAGCGCAACAATGGGACTATCGTACAGAAGCAGGACGGGTTTTGACCCAGATCCGGGACGGAAACACGAGGCGGCGGCCGGGTAGATCATGGCAAACGAAAAAGCCCCCATCACGATCAAAAAATATGCAAACCGGCGTTTGTATAATACCGGGACCAGCACTTACGTGACGCTGGAAGATCTCGCTCTCATGGTGAAGAAGGGCGAGGATTTCGTCGTCTATGACGCCAAGACCGGCGAGGACATCACGCGCCCCGTGCTGGCCCAGATTATTTTCGAGCAGGAGGGCAAGGACGGCCAGAGCCTGCTCCCCATTACTTTCCTGCGTCAGCTGATCCGCTTTTATGGCGACAGCATGCAAATGATCCTGCCGAGCTATCTTGAATATTCGATCGGCAATTTCACCGATCATCAGCAGCGCTTCCGCGAGCAGATGCAAAGCGCAATCGGCGGCAAAGAGATTCCCGGCACAGCCATGTTCGGTGCGCTTGAGGAACAGGCCCGCGCCAATATGGCCATGTTCAACAAGGCGCTTGGCCTGTTCAGTCCCTTTGCTGCAGCAAATGCTGCCGCGCAAGCCAGTGCTGGCGCTGCTGGTGCTGCCAAGCCTCAGGATGCAGCTGAGCCCGGCGGCCCTGATATTGACGCGCTGAAAAAGCAGCTTGCCGATATGCAGGCGCAGATCGAAAGCCTATCGCGCAAATAAGCGCTGCGCGTCTTTCGACGTGCGGCTTGTCGATCAAATGCGCGGCGTGGGACGCCAGCCCGGCGGCGCCAATTCGAAACCTGCGAAATCGAAAGCCGGCGCCACCGTGCAGCCGACCAGCGTCCATGCGCCAAGGCTCGTCGCCGTCTGCCAGACATGGGCGGGTACGACGATTTGCGGAACTTGTCCTGCCGTCACATCAGGGCCCAGATGCATAGCGCTGGCATCATGGCCATTATGCGATTGCGTCAGCACAAGCGGCGCGCCCGCATAAAAATGCCAGACTTCGGCCGCATCGACGCGGTGCCATTCCGAGACATCGCCGGCGCCCAGCAGAAAATAGATGAGCGAGGAGAGCGGGCGCCCCGTTGCATCCGTTTTCTGATTGCGAAATGTCTCGCGATAAAAACCGCCTTCGGGATGCGGTTTGAGATCGAGCCGACGGATCAAAATATCCGCGCTCATGCCGCCATGCTGATAGGATTGCGCCACGTTTCAGGCCTTGTTCTTGAGCTCGCGCAAATGCGCAAAAATGTCTGCAGCCGTTGCGCCCGTCATGCCAAGCGATGCTGCCATTTCAGGACGTGCGGCGCGCAGGAATGGATTTGTAGCCTGTTCCATCGCCATGGTTGTGGGAATGCTAAAGCGCCCCTGTGCGCTTTGTTGCTGCACCTCCTCCATGCGTTGCTGCAAGGCGATATTTGCCGGTTCGACCGAGAGCGCAAAGCGTCCATTGGCCAGCGTATATTCATGGCCACAATAAAGTCGCGTGTCGGCGGGCAGGGCGAGCAGCTTTTCGAGCGAGCGCCACATTGTTTCCATGCCGGTTTCGAAAACGCGTCCGCAACCCAGCGAAAACAAAGTGTCGCCGGCAAACAGCAGATGTTCGGTGGCAAAATGATAGACGATATGGCCCGCCGTATGTCCAGGCGTTTCGATGACCTCGCCCGCAAAGGTGCCGATGTTTATGCGATCGCCGCCCTTGAGGAGATGATCGGCAGGGCCGGTGCGCGCGACGATTTTGTCGGCCTCGGCTAAAGGCACATGAAGCCTGGCCTTGGGAAAATGCGTCCGCAATCCGGCCACGCCGTCAATATGATCGCCATGCCGATGGGTGATGAGAATATCGCTCAGCACCCAGCCTTTTTGCGCGAGCGCAGCAAGATAGGGCGCGGCTTCGGGCACATCGATGGCGGCTGTGTCGCCGGTCGCAGGATCGTGCAGCAGCGCGCCGAAATTGTCGGACAGGCATGAGAACAGGTGAACTTCGGCCGTCATCGGACGTCTCTCTTTGGCATGGGGCTCCAGAAACCCCGGAACGGGGGCGATTTCAAGCAGGACTTCACGCGCGGTTCCATTCTGTGCCAGATAGAGGCATGGCGCTCGATGTCGTCGATCTTCGCTCTTTCTACGCCACGCCGCTCGGCGAGGTGGCGCGACGGCGCGTGTCGCAGATCATGCGCGAGCGCTGGAAGACATGCGTGGGCCTGTCGGTCATGGGTATTGGCTATGCCACGCCCTATCTGGGCGAATGGCGCGAGGAGGCCCTGCGCGTGCTGGCCTTCATGCCGGCGGAGCAGGGCGTGGTGAATTGGCCGGCGGAAGGGCGCTCCAGCTCGGCCCTGATCGATTCAACCATGATGCCGCTGCCCGATTCCTGTATCGATCGCGTGCTTGTGGTCCATGCGCTCGAGACGCTCAATCATCCGCGCGATGTCCTGTCCGAGATTTGGCGCATCCTGACCCCTGGCGGGCGCATGATCGTCGTCACGCCGAGCCGTCGTGGATTGTGGGCGCGTGTCGATACGACGCCCTTCGGCCAGGGGCAGCCCTATTCCAAGGCGCAGCTGCGGGAATTGCTGCGCGACACTTTGTTTTCGCCCGTTCATTGGGAAGAGGCGCTTTACGTGCCGCCGTTTGCGCGCCCCTATCTCTTGCGCGCTGCGCCCGCTTTCGAGGCCATAGGCTTGCGCCTTGGTCTGCCAGGTGCAGGCCTGCATCTGGTTGAGGCAACCAAGCAGCTCTACCGGCCTGTGGTGGCGCGCCAGTCGCGCCGCCGGCTGCCCCAATTCGAGCCCGCTTTGGCGCCGCCCCCCATGTCGCGCGACATTTAGCGCGGCATTTTGATCCCAAAACTCTGGGCGAGAAACAATCCGCCCTGCAGCAGGCCGGGGCCGTCGATCCCGTGGCCCAATCCGGCCGAAAGATGCCACTGGCAAGCGATTTCAGCTTCCCCCAAGGCTTGTGCCGACATGAAGAGCGCCTGCGGGGGAATGACGTCGTCGCGGTCGCCATGGACCAGCAGGATCGGCGGCCGGGCTTGCGCTTCGCCCAGATGTTCAGGGCCGACAAGAACGCCTGAATAGCCGAGTACCGCTGCCGGGGCGATTGCGCGGCGAAGCCCGACATGCAGAGCCATCATCGTGCCCTGGCTGAAGCCGACCAGCGCGAGTTTCGAATGGTCAAGTCCATATCGGGCCAGTTCGGCGTCGAGAAAGGCATCGAGGGCAGGCCGGGCTGCGCTGACACCCTGCCAGCGCTCGTCAGCCACCCGCGTATAGAGCGGAAACCATTGACGTCCCGAAGGCGATTGCATGCAGCGCTCTGGCGCATGCGGCGAGACAAAAGCCGCGTGGGGCAGGAAATCCTGCCATTGCTTGCCGATCTCGATGAGATCCTGGCCATCGGCGCCGTAGCCATGCAGAAAGACCACAAGCTGGCGTGGCTCGCCGCTGCGCGGTTTCAGGCGGGGGCCGTCGATCATCGTTGCCATATTGTCTCCTCGATCCGATCAATATGGCAGGGAGCCTTGCCCGCGTGGGGCGGTTGCCGTCAAGGTCCCTTCGGCAAGATCGGACGGGCAGCAGATTTTTTGCTCATGCAGCGCTACGAAATGGGGCTGCAGGGATTAAGATGAAGCGGTCACTTGCGCCTGTTGAGGTATGGACGAGGTCATGACGGGTTCTTCATCGCCCAATCCTTCTATGCCCAATCCCTCAGCGGGTCGTGCATCCGCCGCGCCCGATGATCTGCGCCCCGCCTTCCGCTTTGCGCCCTCGCCGAACGGTTATCTGCATATTGGCCACGCCTATTCGGCCTTGCGCAATTTCGACATGGCACGTCGCCATGATGGCCGCTTTCTTCTGCGCATCGAAGACATCGATCTCGATCGCTGCCGGCCGGAGTATGAGCAGGCCATTTTCGAAGATCTCGAATGGCTCGGCCTTTCATGGGATGGGCCGGTGCTGCGGCAATCGGAGCATTTTTCGGTCTATGCCCATGCGGTAGAAAGCTTGCGCGATCGGGGGCTTCTCTACCCTTGCTTTTGTTCGCGGCTTGAAGTTTCGCGCGCTGTCGGCGGGCGCCGCGATTGGCCGCGCGATCCTGATGGCGGGCCGCTCTATCCAGGAACATGCCGGCATCTGACACAAGAAGAGCGCGACCGTCGCCTTGCATCGGGCCAGCATGCCGCTTTGCGCATCGATATGCCGGCCGCTATGGCCGAAACGGGAATCCTGCTCGCCTGGTGCGAATTCGGCGAAGATGAGGAAGAGCGCGATGTGCGGGCGGAGCCTTATTTGTGGGGCGATGCCGTTTTGGCGCGCAAGGATGTGCCGACCTCTTATCACATGAGCGTCGTGATCGACGATGCGCGGCAGGGCATTACCGATGTCGTGCGCGGCAAGGATCTTTTCGATGCCACAAGTCTGCATCGCCTGCTGCAGGCTTTGCTTCATTTGCCGGCGCCGCGCTATCGTCACCACGATCTTTTGCGCGATGTGGCGGGGCAGAAATTATCGAAAAGCACACGGGCAAAATCTTTGCGCGCCTTGCGGGCGGAAGGCGTGACGCCTGCCGACATAAGACGCAGGCTGGGCTTTTCTGCCTTTTGAAACTCAGTCTTTCAGCGCTTCGATCCGCCATGCGATCGCTATGGCGAGAATGAGCATGGCGAGTGTAAAGCCTGCCACGGCAGGCCAATGTCCGAAGGCGAAGAACCATCCGCCAAGCCAGCCTGCGAGGCTGGATCCTGCATAATAAGAGAGATGATAAAGCGAAGTGGCATGTCCCTTCGCTTGTCGCGCAAACAGGCCGACGCAGGAACTGGCGACCGAATGCGAAAAGAAAAAGCCGAAAGCCAGAATGACAATGCCACCGATGACAAAACCAAGCTGGGGCAGAAGCGTCATGGCAATGCCCGCAGCCATGGTCATGAGCCCGGCAGGAAGCACGAGGCGCCGGCCGAAGCGGTCGATCACCGGGCCGGCAAAAGATGAAGAGGCAATGCCGAAGATATAGACGAGGAAGATCAGCCCGACTTGCGCCTGGTTGAGATCGTAGGGCGGCTCCAGCAGGCGGAAGGCGGCATAATTGAAGATTGTGATGAAAGCGCCCATGCCGAGAAAAGCGATGAGGAAGACCTGAGGCAATCCGGGCGTACGCAAATGCGCGACCCATGCCTGCAAATGATAGGTCAGCCCGGCATGCGAGGGGCGCTGGAAATGGCGCGAGCGCGGCAGCAGCAGGATGAAACCTGCCGCCGCAACAAGACCGGCAAGGCCGGCCGACCCCATCGCCCAGCGCCAGCCCAGATACTCAGCCAGAATGCCGGAGCCCACACGCCCGATCATGCCGCCGAAAGCAGTGCCGGCGACATAAAGGCCCATGGCATAAGCTGCGCTGCGTCGGTCGAGCTCTTCTGCAAGCCATGTCATCGCCACAGCGGGCACGCCGCCAAGCAAAAATCCCGTCGCGGTGCGCAAGACCAGAAGCATCGTCCAATCGGGCGAAGCGGCTGCGACTAATGTTGCCAGCCCCGCCAGCGTCATTGAAACAAACATGAGGCCGCGCCGCCCCAGACGTTCTGAAACAATGGCAGCGCAGAGGATGGCGGCGGCAAGGGCGGCTGTCGAAAGCGACAAAGGCAGAGCGCTTTGCGCCGGCGACACGCCAAATTCGGCGGCATAAATCGGTAGCAGCGGCTGGACGCAATAGAGCAGCGAAAAGGTCGCGCAGCCGGCCAGAAACAGCGCGAGACAGGCACGGCGGAATGCAGCGCTGCCCGGCAATATGGCGTGTTCCGATGTCTCCTGCATCGCGATCAGCCGAGTCCCAGAAGCCAGAGCCAGAGCATGATCGAGACGAGCGATGCCGTGGTTGAGACGGCAATGGCGCTGGAGGCAAGTGCTTCACTCGTCTTGTAGCGCATGGCGAAGAGAAAGGCATTGATGCCGGTGGGCATGGCGGCGAAAAGAACAGCAACGCCCGCCCAGACGGGTGGCACAGTGAAGACATGAAAGGCGAGCAGATAAACGATCGCCGGATGCACCAGAAGTTTCAGTGTCACGATCGGCGCAATCTGTCGCAGCGGCGCTTTCAGGCCGTGATGGTGCAAAGCCAGCCCCATAGCCACGAGCGCGCAGGGAATGGCCGAGGCCGCCAATCCGTCAATCACCATTTTCGCCGGGCCGCCGAGCGTGACTTCAAAACTTCTTAACCCCAGTCCGATGACAAGCGACAAAATCATCGGGTGGAGCGCCAGCCGTTTGGCCATGTCGCCCCAATGCAATCCTTTGCTGCCTTCGAACATGAAGGTTGCAATGGTCATGTTGATCGGCAGATGCACGGCAATGAGTAAAAAGAGCGGCACGGCGCCGGCCTCGCCGAAAGCCTGAAGAATGACCGGAATACCGACAAGCACCGTGTTTGACTGGCCGGCGGAAAAGCCTGCAACCACGCTCTCGCGATAGTCTGTCTTATGCGCATGAACGGCCAGCAGCATGGCGGCGGCCCAGACAAGGGCAACGCCGATGAAATAGGCGCCCCAATAGGCCCATGGCTGCGTATCGGGAAGCGTTGCGCCAATCATCGCGCGCATGACGAGGGCCGGCGTTGCAATGACGAGGACAAAATCCGATAGGCCTTCGGCTGCGCGTTTGTCCAGCAGTCGGAAATGCGCTGCGCCATAGCCGACAGCGATCAGCGCAAAGACCGGAATATTCACAGCAAACAAATCGTTCAACGCTGCACGCTTGGCCGTGTGTCCGTGCGTGCTGCGGCAACGCGTGTGGCATTGGGCGCCTTGGCCATGATGGATTCAATACGATCGCGTTCACGCTTGAAATTCGCGAGCATGCGATTGTCGAGTTCGCGGGTGCGGGCAAGGCGCACGCGCAAAGGGTCGACGAAATGGCCGTTGACCATCACTTCGTAATGAAGGTGCGGTCCTGTTGCCAGGCCCGTCATGCCGAGGAATCCGATCACTTGACCCTGGCGCACGCGCGCGCCATCCGAAATGCCGCGGGCAAATCCGGAGAGATGATTATAGGTCGTCACATAGCCGTTCGCGTGCTGGATTTCGACGCGATTGCCATAGCCCGATTCACGCGCCGCTTTGGTGACGACGCCATTGCCGGCGGCAAAAATCGGCGTGCCGATCGGCCCCGACCAATCGACGCCCGTATGCATGCGCGTATAGCGCAGGATCGGATGTCATCGCATACCGAAAGTCGAACGCTGCTCGCCGATGGCGATCGGTTTGCGGATGAGGAACTTGCGCGTCGA
>Ga0315908_10000428_pt1 | contig 33481 bp, 25 predicted proteins | sample LakEriMetagenome_12_FD_203520 | JGI IMG/M metagenome (GOLD analysis project Ga0315908, IMG submission 203520) | Freshwater fungal communities from buoy surface, Lake Erie, Ohio, United States - Buoy 4 MA124 | ecosystem: Environmental > Aquatic > Freshwater > Lake > Lake biofilm | place: USA...
TGACGCCAAGCTGGCTAGCCTGGCGTTCTTTGGCCAGTTTCACCATTTCCTGCGCTGCAGCTACGGCTTCGTCATTGATGCCGATCTGATCGTGAGCGCTTTGAGCTTTCGCCGCAGCCTCCACGACCTCGCGGCCGATGGCGGCCTTGATTTGGCCCGCTAGGAGCTGCGTGGCCTCTTCCTGCGCTCCAACGATGATCTGACGTTGTTTGTCGAACAAGCCGCCTGGGCCGATCTTCCAGCCAAGACCGATGTACATGTTCTGCGTGTCGTCGAAGTTACTCACGTCGCCATTGTAGCCGCCACCGAGACCACCGAAGCCGTAGCCGGCCAGCACGCTTGGGATCATCGGTGCCACACGAGCGCGCTCTTTTTCAAAAATGGCAGCCTGGTTCACTGCACCCGCTGCTTTCATCTCAGGACGATGCTGCGAGGCCTGCGAGATGAGCGTGGCAACACCGAGTTTGCGCTCGAGCAAGCGCACCGGCACGAGATCGGCCTTCGCAGGGTGCAATTCGCTGTCAGCGGGCAGTCGCAGTGTTTCCGCGAGCGCTGCAGCGGCGAGATCACGCTTCTCTTGATGCTGGCGGATGGCGAGCCTTTCACGACTGACCTGAGTCTTCACGCGGAGCAAGTCGGCACGGAAGGCCGTTCCGGCATCCACCGCGCCGCCGATCTGCTTTTCATAATCCTGCGTGAGCCGCAAATCGTCCTCAATAATCGCCAGTGAGGCCTCCGCGGCCAAAAGATCGTAGTAACGGCCCGTCGCCTGCATCACGATGTCGCGCCGTGCTTTCTCCGCGAGCTGCTCCGCTGCCACCGCCCGCTGTTGTGCCGCCAGTGCCGCATAATACATATCCCCCGGCGACCAATCGATCATGAGGTTCGGTCCCACAGTGTACTGCTGCTTGCTGACATCAAACACAGCACCCGCGATGTCCTGCACATTGCCATCCGTGCGCCGATAACCCGCCCCCAGCGTCAATGAAGGCCAAAATCGCTGCCAAGCCAGCTTCGACTCCGCCAGCACCTCCGTGTGCTTTGTTTTAGCGAGCTGGATTTCGTCATTGTTCGCTCCCGCGAGCCTCATGACCGTGGGAAGATTGACATGAACAGGGGCTGCTGAGGCGAGAACTGGGGTGAGGATGAAAGTCAGCGAACCCGCAGAATAACGAAACCAGAATGATGAATGACGAATCAATGACGAAGCTTTAATGACGAAGGGCATAGCTTGGGGAGTTTGAATTCGGCTTTTGGATTTCGAACTTAATTCGGGTTTCGTCATTGTTTCACGGTCACCGCTTGCTTGTCGGCTAGAGCGGTAGTTCCTGGCACCAACAAAACATCGTCTCCCTTTAACTCAGGCACTTCGACATTCACACCATCGTTGAAGCCGATCTTCACGGCGGTCTTCAGGGCTTTACCATCGACATGCTTGAAGACAAAGGCATTGGTCTTTTCCATCACCAAGGCAGCGACGGGGATCAGCATGACATGGTCGTGTTTTTCGACGGCGATCTTGCTCATGGCATACATGCCGGGACGGAGTTTGAGGTCGGAGTTTTTCAAATCGGCCTCCGCAAGCATCGTGCGCGTCGCAGGATCGAGCGCATAGGCGATGCGGCTGATGCTGGCTTCGACGGGTGTGGCTCCGGCGGCATCGATTTGAGCCTTCACGGGCTTGCCGACGGTCACGAGGCCGGTTTCGAGTTCGGTGACGGGGATCTGCAGGCGCAGCGTGCTCAGGTCGGTCACTTCGAGGATTTTGGTGTTGTTCGCGGTGGCGAGTGAGCCGGGATCGGCGAACCGCGCGGTGATAATGCCATCGAAGGGCGCTTTGAGGGTCGCAAATCGGATTTGAGTCTCCCCACGCTCCAATCCGGCCTTGGCGATGGCGAGCTTGGCTTCGGCATCATCGACGGCCTGAGGCAGAACGAGGTCGGGAGACTTTGCACGGGCTTCGTGAAGGCGTTTCACCTCGATCTGAGCCGCTGTGACCTCGGCTTTCGCTTGGGCGATGTCGGCTTGGAGTTCCGGCACTTCGAGCGTGGCGAGGACCTGGCCTGCTTTGACGGCATCGCCTTTGTCCACGGTGAGCGTGGCGATGTAGCCGGTAACTTTGGCGCGCAGCATGGCCTGCTGCCAAGGTGCAAGCGTGGCGGGCAGGGAGACCCAGCGGTGAATAAGGCCGGGGGTGGGCTTTATGATGGGGAGTTCGAGGGCGAAGGCTGGCGAGCAAACAACGAGGGCAAAGAGCCACGGGCGAAGGGCGAAGGGCATGCAGTTAGATGGTGGTCTGTTGTGCGGCCTGCCATTCGTTTTGCAGGGCATTTTCGGCGATGAAGCGGTTTAAAGCATCGTGGTCTGGCGTGGTATGATCCAGCATGGCGCGGATGTCGCGGAGATGTTTTTCAGAGCCGCCTTCACGGTAAAACTGGAGCTTGCGGATCATCACGTATTCAGGTGGTGCAAACCAGATGGGGGTGCCGTCGAGGTCAATCTGGCGTCGAAACTGAAAGGCCCAGGCATGCAGCGGATCGCTGCCAGTGAGGTAGATGTCCGCTTTGTAGCCGGAATCGTGGTGGAGGAGATTGAAGTGCCCCCGCTGAGGTCTCGCGGCCTCGATACGCAGGACTTCGAGGGGTGGAATGTAGAACGCGTCTTCTGGAAAGGCTGCCGTGAGCTTCTGGAGGTCGCTTTGAGACAGGGTGAGGATGATGTCCACATCGAGGGTGAGCCGCGGTTCGCCATACACCATGCTAGCGACGCTGCCGGTGACGAAATAGGAGAGCCCTGCCTCGTTGAGCGGCTTGGTAAACAGGGTAAAGAGATCAATCTCGTGCATAGCGGAAGACCTCGCGGGTGGCTTGCTCGACCTGGGCAGGCGTCCATTCCGGATGCTGCTGACGAAACGCCGCCGCCTTCAGCCGCCTTGCTGACCAATACAGGCGCTGCGCGGCGCGGAGCTTCGCAGCGGGCGTGAGTTGTGTGGAAAGCGAAAGCATTGTTGGTGGAAGTTGTCTCAATCAGCAGTCGGTTCAAGCGAAGCCTCCTTCGCGTTCTTGGAAGCCAGCAGCGCATACACGGCAGGCAGCACCAGCACGGTCGCGACGGTGGCTAAAGCGAGGCCGCCGATGGTGGCGATGGCAAGGGGGCTGGTTTGGCTTTTGGCGAGGGCCATGGGGATCATGCCGGCGATCATGGCGAGGCTGGTCATCAAAATGGGGCGCAGTCGCGTGGTGACACCTTCGAGGGCGGCTTCGCGTTTGCTCAGGCCTCTCAACTGGGCGCGGTGGGCGAAGGTGACGAGCAGGATGGCATTCGCGACGGCGACGCCGACGGCCATGATGGCACCCATGAAGCTTTGGATGTTCACGGTGGTGCCTGTGAGCTTCAGGGCTAGCACGACCCCGAGCAAGGCCGCTGGAATCGTGGTGAGCACGATAAGGGCGAGGCGCAGGCTTTGGAAATTCGCGACGAGCAGGAGGAAAATGGCGATGATGGCGATGATGAGGCCATTTTGCAGGCCGCTTTGCAGTTCATTCATCGGTGGAACCTGACCGCGCAGGGCGACGCTGGTGCCGGTGGGCGCGGGATTGTCAGCGATGACTTTTTCGACCTGTTTGGCGACGGTGCCGAGCGGTTGGTCATGCAGGTTGGCGATGACCGAAACGGTGCGGGACATGTTGTAGCGGTCGTATTGGCCGATGATGCTGCCTTCGTTGATTTTGGCGATGTTGCGTAATGAGACAGGTGCTTTGTCGGCGGCGCTGATGGGCAGGTTGCGCAGGTCTTCGAGGCTTTTCATCAGGGTCTGCGGCACCTGCACTTGCAGGCTGTAGCTTTGGCCGGATTTCGGATCGGCCCAGTAGTTGGGCACGGTGAATCGGCTGCTGGCAGTTGCTGCGACGAGGCTGCGTGTGGCATCGCTCATTTTCACGCCGAGAAGACCGGCGCGTTCGCGGTCGATGTGTACATCGACGCTGGGGTAGTCGAGGGTTTGGCTGAATTGCACGTCGCGCAGGTCTTTGAGCTCAGCGAGCTTGGCGCGGAGCGTTTCGGCGTGCGCACGGCTGGCGGCAAAGTCTTTGCCACTTACGGCGACTTCGATGGGCGTGGGCGATCCGAGTGACATGACGCGCGAAACGATGTCGGCAGGCTCAAAGGAGAATGAGACGTCGGGAAACTCGGCGGCGAGTCGTGCGCGGAGTTTTTCGCGAAGCCCGGCGATGGGGGGGGAGCCGGGCTTGAGCTGGATTTGCAGCGTGGCCTCCTCGGGGCCGCTGTTCCATTGGTGGATGAGATTGACGGGGTAGTTCGGCGCATGCACGCCGATCAGGCCCATGCTGGTGGCGATGGGGGCTTCTTCGCTAATGATGGCGAGGGCGCGTGTGGCGATCTGCTCGGTGGTTTCGAGTCGCGTGGCGGTGGGGGCGCGGAGGCGGAGTTGCAGCTGTCCGGCGTCGATTTGCGGGAAGATTTCGGTGCCGAGGAAGGGAAGGAAGAGGGTGATGGCGAAGATCGTGCCAGCGAGGTAGGCGGGGACGAGGAGGTGGCGCTTGGTTAGGCTGGGGAGGAAAAGCCAGCGCAAGGCAGTCGAACTGGTCGAACCTGTCTGACTCGTCGGACGAGGCTCCCGATGCCACCAGATGCTCAGGATGGGCACCAGCGTGCTGGAGAGCAAATACGAGGCGATCATGGCAAAGCCGACCGCGAGGGACAAAGGCAGGAACAGAGCCTTCGCAGCGCCAGTCATGAACAAGCTCGGCACGAAGACCGCGAGGATGCACAGCATGCTTAGCGAGCGCGGGCCGATGGTTTCTTCGGAGGCGTCCAATACGATGCGGGCAAGAGTTCCCGCGCTCCTTTCCTTCATGCGGCGATGGATGTTCTCGATCTCGACGGTGGCTTCATCGACCAAAATGCCGACGGCGAGGGCGAGTCCGCCGAGAGTCATCAAATTAACCGTGTAGCCGGTGATCCACAGAGCGAGCAGCGCGGCAGCGATGGCGATGGGGATGTTCAGGACGACGATGAAGGCGCTGCGGAAGTCGCGGAGGAAGAGGAGGACCATGAGGCCGGTGAGCGCGGCCCCGAGCAGCGCTTCTTTGCCGAGATCGTCGATGGCGCGGATGATCCAAGGGCTTTGGTCGAACTCGAAGGTGACGTTGATGTCCTCGGGGCAAGCGGCTTTGAATTTGGAAAGGTTGGCCTTTACCAACTCGACGACGCTGAGGGTGGAGGCATCGCTACGCTTCGTGACGGGCATGTACACCGTTCGTTTGCCGTTCACGATGGCGATGCTGGTGGTGAGATCGCTGCCGTCGCTGACCTCGCCGATGTCGCGCACATAGACCGCGCCGTTTTCGGTGACCTTCAGCGGCACGGCGGCGAGGTCCTGAATGTTTTTCACGACGGCGTTCGTCGGCACGATGGGGAAGCTGTTGGGCAGCGCGAGATTGCCGCTGGGGCTCATCGTGTTGGCCTCGGTCATCGCTTTGACGACGTCATCGGGTGAGAGGCCGTAAGCGCGGAGGCGGTCGGGCTTCACGTTGATCAAAATGGTGCGGGCGCTGCCGCCGAAGGGCGGCGGAGCCGAAACGCCGGGCAACGTGGCAAACAGCGGGCGCACCATGTTCAGCGCGGCGTCCTGCATCTGGCCGACGGTGCGAGTGGGATTCTCCGTGGAGAAGACGAGATTCCCCACAGGCACGCTGCCAGCATCGAATCGCGTCACGAAGGCTCCCGGTGTGCCAGGCGGCATGAAGCTGCGGCTTCGATTCACATAGGCGATGGTTTCCGACAAAGCCGCAGACATCTCCGTGCCCGGATGGAACTGGAGCTTCATGATCGAGGCTCCCTGGATGTTCTTCGACTCCACATGCTCGATCCCGGCGATGTAGAGGAAATGGTACTCGTAGTAGTAGGTCAGGTAGCCTTCCATCTGTGCCGCATCCATGCCGCCATACGGCTGCGCCACGTAGATGGTCGGAATCCCGAGCGGCGGGAAGACATCACGCGCCATTTTTTCCTTCGCCTGCCATGCTCCGAGCAAGATCGCCACGACGATGACAATGATGGCGTAAGGATGGCGAAGAGCTAGGCGGGGGAGGGACATGTGAGACAATGACAAAATAAGCAACCTTTACGGGGACCGTAAAATCTGTTGATTCAAGTTTCTTTCCTCGAAAATATTGTGCACCCGCGGTGCCAGCGGCGGGTTGTTCTCAGTCTGCCGTTTTATTGAGGCTGAAAAAACATGTCCCGCTTCCTTAACGAGCTCCGCAAAGTATGGAATAAATCCTGCGCCAGGGAACTGAAGCGCATAGTCATAGTCACAGATCCTGTTTTCCCAAAAAGGCTTGATTTCGGAGCACAAAAACAATTGTCCAAGACATCACAGGAGTGTAATTGTCTTTTTTATCGATGGCTAAGTTCAGTAATTACAAGCGAAAAATCAGACGCCGTCTGCATGAATTCTTTGGCTCGGACAAATATTCTCATCCAGGCTTGGGCGGGATTGACCGTGAGTTGGAAAAGCTCCTGAATTTCACCAATGGCTTTTTCATTGAGGCCGACGCCAACGACGGCTACTCACAGAGCAACACCTACTTCCTGGAGAGGTTCAAAGGCTGGCGGGGCGTCCTTGTTGAAGGGATGCCTGAGCTTTTTCAGAAATGCAAAAAGGAGCGGCCTAAATCCAATGTCTATAACTGCGCGCTCGTTTCCAACACTTGCACGGACAAGTTCATTGAAATGCGTTACGCCAATCTGATGTCACTAGTGAAGGGGGCCATGAAGAGCCAGGAGATGGAGGATCAGCACATTGCAGATGGCATTCGAGTCAAAAGGCTGGCTAGCTCCTACACCGTTCAAGTGCCGGCACGGACACTGGAGTCCATTTTGGATGAGCAGACCGGCCTAAAGCAGATCGATCTCCTCTCCCTGGATGTGGAAGGCTATGAACTGGAGGTTCTAAAAGGCATGAACCTCGCCAAGTACAAGCCGCGCTACATTCTGGTCGAGGCGCGTTTTTTTGACGACATCAACGCGTTTTTGTCCCCCGAATACGACATGGTCGACAAGATGAGCCACCATGACTTCCTGTATCATCTCAAGTCGGATTCGCGCCCTTCATAAAAGCCGCTGAGCGATTGATCGGCGGAAGATGATTATTCAAAAAGGTGCGGATTTTTTGAGCAAGGGAAAAATCTGAGACCTGGTTGAACCTGCGCATGTAGCGCTTGCTTGCGCCCTTGTAATGCAGCGCTAGGGCGCGCACTTGGCTACCGTCTGCCACTCGGCTGAGATAAGGAACAAGTTTGCCTTGCTCAATCCGCCATTGCACCCGTTTCAATTTTTTGCGCCCGGGCCAGAGGTCAAACCCATGAGCCACTGACATGGTCTGCTCCACGATGGCATCAGGCCATTCGATTTGATCAAACACCGCACCCGGATACTGCTGCACATAAAAATCCAGCCCCGCCATGTCGCAGAAGAAACGTCGCATTTCTCTCCAGTTCATCTGGGCCCAGTCCCGATAATACTCTGTCTGGAAAAGCGTGCGCAGCGTGGTGACCATGCCGGAAATCCCTTCAGGCCGAAAGAGCGCGAGATGCGGGTTGCCTTCCGGACCGAAATAGCACAGGGCGCTTTCAGGTAGGAGCCTTTGCCCAAGCGCATCGGCCGAATCAAAAATCAGGCAGTCGCTGTCAAGATGGATGGCTATCTTTGAGTCGTTGGCCCGAACTGCTTCATGCAGATAAAACCACCGCGCAAAACAGAAGCGTTCGAACTCCTCCGGATTACCTGACGTGTGGCGATAGGAAGCGTGAAAGAAGTCGAGATCGTCGTGAGGCAGGGTGTTTAAAGGAATCAGGGTAACGCCTAGCCGCTTGAATGTGGTATGTGAGGCGTCACCAAGTAGAAAGATTCGCGCACCTGGGTTGAAGACACGCGTGTTTTCCATCGAACAAAGCAGGTAACGAGGAATTTTACCTCGATGAATGTAATAAATGTCGAGTGTCATAAACCATATTTCTTCAGTCCTCGCATCCGGACCAGTTCGTAATTTAAACGCTTGCGAATACTGTCCCAATACCCACGATGGCGATCGGTGAAATAAATACGGATTTTTTCATCCATGGCCTCTTTCGGAGAGATGCTTTTTTGAAACTCCCAGACGGCGCCATCGAAAGAATGCACGGGTTCAAAGAGGCGACGTGCAGGGTCACTCGCCGTGCAGTTTTCTCCCGAGCCATCCAGCCCAATGTTTTCCGTCAAACGAGTGCTCGGGCAAAGGTGGATTAGGTCATGCTTCAAGGTCCACAAAGCCAGCAGCCGGTCCCAAGTCAGCCTTTTGCGTCCCATGCGGTGCTGACGATGCGCCCACTGGCAGTCTGTGCCCATGCACGACGGTATCTGCCAGTAGTGCTCGTAGGGCCAGGTGTTTCCTTGCATCATCTGCAGCATGGCCTGCCAGCGGTCCGCCCACGTGGCCCAGCCCCAGCAGAAAAAGCGTCGGGAAAAAAACGTCGTCAGTGGTCCTTCGTCGCTAACGATGGGGTGAAATGCAGCGATGGAAAAAACTTGGTGCTGATCTCGATAGGCGATCTCGGCCTGCGCAAGGTATTCAAATAGGCCTCGCTGTGGTATGACATCCTCTTCAAGCACGACGGTGAATGGGACTGTGCTTAGCGCAGTCGTGATGCTCTGCACAATGTTTTGATTCAGTCCCCAATTGCGCTCGCGCACGACAATCTTGGCCTCGGGATGATCCTCCAGGAACCGCTTCGCCACTTGCTGTGTCTGTCTGCATTCATTTTCATCTGCTATACCTCGTGCTCCGTCGCAAAAAACAAACAACTCGGCTGTGGGAAAACTGCGCAGCGCGAGACGCAGTTGTTCCAGCTTTTCTGCCCGGCGATAGGCCAGAATGGTCACGGCGATCCGCGAAAGTGGCTTCTGCGTGTTCATGCTTGGAGTAGGCGTTGATAAATCTTCGTATAATGAAGTGTTTGGGTTTCAGGCCTGTGCTGCGCCAGCACGTATTCACGCGCAGCATTTCCAATCTGTTCCAAAGGCTGCTGTCTGCTGCGCAGTTTTTCAATCAACGCCGCCAGCGCCGCAGCATCTTGGCTTGGGAACAAGTAGCCACGCTCTTCATGTTTCACACGTTCAGGAATGCCTCCTACCCGGCTGGCCACCGGCACGGTGCCGACGGCCATTGTTTCTAAAACGCTCAAGGGTCCTGTATCACCCTTCGTGGGACACACAAAGGCATCAACCGCTGCATAGAGTGTTGCCAGTGTCTCTGCAGAATCAACGTATCCTGCTACTTTAAGCGTCAATCCACTCAGTTCAGACATCGTTGGCGGCTGCCCCCACACCAGAAGTCCCAAACCCTTGCAGTCGATTTGTGAAAGCGCATTCCAGAGCACGTCCATTCCTTTCCGGTTGTTGTTCCATGTGGCTCCCACACCCAGCCAGAAGACATCATTCGCGAGATTCCACTTGGCTCTGCTGGCTGCAGGGTCCTGCGGCACCAAAAACTCTTTTCGAACGACATGAGGCACCATTTCATTGTGCATGTGGTAGCGCCGGGTGAGTGGACTCATCACACTAGCCACATATGCGGAGGGTGCCACGAGCGTCAAATTGCTGCGCAGTTCAAGGAGTCGGTTTCGCGCCGACAGCAGCTCCCGGCGGCTCCATGGGCCGATTTCATAGCGATAGCGGTCACCAGAATCACACTCAAGCCAGGAACAAGCATTGGCCTTGATCGGCCATAGATCATGGATCGTCCAGATGAGTGGAATGTGAGATGGTATCTTTAGCAAGGTGCTGTGATTGATGTCAGCAGAGTGAATATTATGGATGTGGATCAGGTCGGGCTTGGCCTTCTCAACCGTGCGCAGTAGCGCGTTTTCATGGCGCTGACTGCGCCAGCGAGCCGCGACCTTGCGTGAGAAATTCTTCAACAAGCGTTCCAAGATCGGTCGCCTTCGGTTTGGACTGAGCGAAAGCTCGCTCAGCCTTTCACAAAAAAGGCCTTTACGTGCGGGTGGCGTAAAATGCCAGCGCTCCACGCTGAACTCAGCACTCTCTGCTAGGTCGTTGGCGAGAAGGTTTGCCAGCGTCCCGGCACCGCCGCTGATTTGGTCGGACAAAACGATGACACTGGGCTTCTTCATGTTCCGATGAGGCAGGACTTCCAGTGCGAATAGATTTGTGTGGAGGAGAAGCGCTCTTCAAAGGCTGCACGAGCGTTAGTGCCCATTTTTCCACGCATTTCAGAATCTTGGATCAATTCGCTCAACCGTTCGCTCCACTCCTCCGGTTTTTCAGCGAAGAACATGCTGCCAGAGCCTTGGCCGATCTCCAATGATCCTGCCTGCGGTGTCGCGACGGTGGGAATGCCCGTTGCCATGTATTGCAACGCCTTGATAGGGGATTTGCCTTGTGAGAAATCATCCGTCGGCAGAGGCAGCAGGCCGATATGAAAAGTTTTAACCGCATCAGGCTCGCCACCTGGCCGCCAGGGAAGGTGCAAATATGGCAAGGGGCTGCTGAATGCGGGTTGTTTGCCGCAAAAAACTGCAAGTTCTACCTCTGGGTGTTCACTCATCACCTGCGCAAGCACGGGTTCCAGGGCTTCTAGGTAGCACAAATTGGCCGGCGCGCCTGACCAGCCTATGCGGACGAGTGGCACAGTTGTTCCAGGGGACGGCCGCGGCCATTCTTTTTCATTGAGTGACATCGGAATTAGATGCGTTTGCCCACCGAGGCTGCGAAGATGATCACCCAGATAGTTATTGGCGACGACACAGTGATCTGCCGCCCGGACGACGGCCTTCAAACGCCTGTTGGTTCGCCACCGCGTCAGCCAATTGTGCTTACGCCGCTGTGGTTGCCAGGTGGCGTCATCAGTGTCATAGACCAGCCGCTTGGCGTGGCGACGCAAATAATTTACCGTGCGGCATGAAAATAGCCTTTTCTGCACCAATAATACATCATAGCCGGATAACTGTTCGGGGGTCGGCAGGCGGGCAGATGGGCTGGTGAGCAGATCGCACTCGATACCGTCTTCCTTGAGGCGGCCAAGGTGCTGGCCAAGCCGATAGTAGGTGCTGGCGCAGTTTAGGTCCCCGAAAGTGAGTGCAAGAATCCTCATCTTTGTGGGCGTTTTGGAGGGTGGTGAATGTACTGCCTGACCGCCTCTTTTGCTTTGTGAAGTGAGTGGTCATCGTCAGGCGCGAAACGGATGAGTTCATAGGGCACCTGCCATGGGTGCCAGTTGTCGGCATTCGAATCTGGCCCGAATAATGCCACCGTTGGGCAGCCCATTGCGGCTGCCAGATGCATGGCGGCCGTGTCAACGCCCACAAAAAAAGCAGCGTTGCAGAGGAGCCATGCGAGGTTCGGCCATGTGAGCTTGCCACAAGTGCTCACACTACCCGTCCCAAGAGCTTTGACGAGGCGGTCTCCTAACCCAATTTCTTCCGCGTCGGGGCCGACACTGACAACAACATGGATGCCGTGTGACATGATCGATTTGCCAAGTTCGATCCAATAATCTTCGTCCCACCGTTTTCTGCTCCATCGCGTGCCAGGGTGAATCACCACCCAGGATGTGCCCGGCGGTAATGCTATGACAGGACGAAGCGCCTTTTCCTTTTGAAAGATGAGAGGGCCGGGAGTAGTTCGACTCAAATCAATGAAGTCTGCTACATTGAGAAAATCTGCCTCGACACGGTGGACAGGTCTCCAGTTGGAAGTGCCAATTTGATTGGTCAGCAGTTTCCAAGGCCATTTGATTTGATAAACGGAATGATTCACGCACCGTTTTGTTGCGCCACTCAGTCCCACCAGCGTCCTGCCGCGATCATTATTGCCAAGATCAATGGCAAAATCAAAACGCATCCCGTGCAATCTACGAAGCAGGCGGAGGTCGTTCATAATGTCCTTCGAACGACGCCGGTCCTGCTCTGCCGCGGCTGTTGTGAGCAAATGATCAATTTGTGGACACCCCTGAAGAATTCCTTCGGTTCCTTTGCGAATCACAAGGCTGATTTCAGAATCAGGATAGGCATCTTTGATGCATTGCACCACAGATGTGGTGATGAGGGCGTCACCAATGTGTCTAAGTTTGACGAGTAAGATGCGCATGACCTTAGGCATTGTTCAGCAGATCTCTCAATCGCACCCACGCCTGTTCCAATTTTTTAACCGGAAACGAATACGATTGGTCTTCCCGTCTTAGGGTGCCGGAGTACAATGACAGCGCCTCATTGCCACAAATGATGGCTATATCTCGAAATGAGTCACACCAGGGGTTGTGGGTTTCGGCTTCGAGTATCACGAAGACGCTGTCTTTTGCAAAGAGCGATACGGCGAAGGCTTGCCCCTGTGACCCCACAACCAAGGGAGCGCGTGAAATAATTTCTATTTGCTCATCCAACGGCACCTTGGACAGGCATATCACACGGCAGCTGCCGAACACTCTTTCAAAAGAAGCGATGGCTTCACTTTCATTGATGAGGTGTCGGTCGGGTGCGTCGGCCCGCGAAATAAAAACTGGCAGTCCCGTTTTTGGGCCTGGCCGGTGAAAACATTCGCGCATAGTCAGGTAATCCTGTGGCCGGCATACCTGTGAATGCACATCTCGTATTTGCGGAACGTAGTACAGCTCATCACAGCGGAGTGTGCCCTCATCGCATTCGATGATGTCTTCGTTTTGGGCTAAACCCAGTTTTTGAATGTAGCGTGACTGCCACTTTTTATGCCCCTCAGCTACTAGCACCCTCATCCTTTTCGGAAATTGCGGCAAGTCGCGACATGCGAGCAAACGGGGTAGATGCTGAAAAAGAAAATGTCCGTGATTTTCATGATCTCTTCCGGTGAGGTGAAAAGCTGGGGCGGTGACGGCACGAGAATAAAGAGGCAATGGCCTGCGGATCTTACTTGGATTTAGCACATTAAGGCTGGGGCACACACTAAGCCATCTGCCATCCTTCAGAAACACATTTCCCTGATCTCCTACCACCCGTGCATTTTGGAGGCGGTAAAGGCTCAACTCTGGCCAGTTGATGATGGATGTGGATTGAGCCAGTTCATAGAACCGTTTCTCAAGGCTGAGCTCCAAGCGGACAGTGCCCGGGGCCGAGAGGGGAATGACTTCCACTCCATCGCCAGTAACTGGTTCATTCGCCTGGACGGGCGGGCCACTGAGCATAGTGGCTGCGGTTGCGTATGCGTCGTAAACTCTGCGTTTGATGGATTTCATCAGTAAGCTCTTTACACATTTCAGCCTCGCAGGCTGTGCGAACGACTTTCTTCAAGGAATGCCTGGTAAGTGAGAGTTAACCCCTCCTTCAGAGCAATCCTTGGTTTCCAGCCAAGGTGGTTTAGGTGAGTGGTGTCGAGTAATTTTCGCGGCGTGCCGTCAGGCTTGGATTTGTCCCAGATGATCTGGCCATGGTATCCGACCACTTCGGCCACCATCTCCACCAGTTCACGTATCGTCACATCTGTGCCACAGCCCACATTGACCAAATCAGGCGGATTTTCCAATTGCAGAAGAAACGCACAGGCATCCGCAAGATCATCCGCATGCAGAAATTCGCGTTGTGGCCGCCCGGTGCCCCAGGCCATTACTTCTGGCTGGTCCGCGATGGTTGCCTCATGAAAGCGCCGGATCAGCGCGGGCATGACATGAGAGTTCTGCGGATGATAATTATCGCCTGGGCCATACAGATTTGTCGGCATGGCGGAATGATAGATGACGCCGTATTGCTTGCGATAATACTCCGCCATTTTCAATCCCGCGATTTTCGCGATGGCGTAGGCTTCATTAGTTTTTTCCAACGCCGAGGTCAGCAGGCAGTCTTCACTCATTGGCTGCGCCGCCAGTTTGGGATAGATGCAAGAACTGCCCAGAAATAGGAGGCGCTTCACTCCAGCATTCCAGGCTTCGTGAATGCAGTTCATCGCGATGGCCAGGTTTTCACGAATGAACTCTGCCGGATAGGTGCTGTTGGCATGAATGCCGCCCACCTTGCCCGCCGCGATGATTGCGGCGTCCGGACGTTCCGCCGCGTAAAATGCCGACACCGCCGCCTGATTGGTCAGATCAAGCTCCTTTCGGGTGCGAGTCACGAGAGACACATCGGGTAGTTTTTGAAACCGCCGCACCAGTGCGCTTCCCACCATGCCTGTATGACCGGAAATAAAAAGCTTCATCATGCTTAGAGACTTTTGGTCTTTGCCTCGTGTTCAGCCAGCTTGAGATCGGCATCAACCATTATTTTCACCAAGTCCTTGAACCGCACCTTCGGCTTCCAGCCGAGCTGCTTGTGAGCCTTGGCCGGATTGCCGATGAGCAGGTCAACCTCGGCAGGACGCTCGTAGCGGGAGTCATGCATCACGTGCTTCTCCCAGTCCAGACCCAGCTGGCCAAAGGTCTCCTGGCAGAATTCGCGCACGCTGTGGGTTTCATTCGTGGCGATGACGTAGTCATCCGGCTGCTCCTGCTGCAGCATGAGCCACATCATCTCCACATACTCGCCGGCAAAACCCCAGTCGCGTTTCGCGTCGATGTTGCCGAGGTAAAGCTTTTCCTGCAGGCCCATTTTGATTCGGGTGGCCGCACGGGTGATCTTGCGCGTGACGAACGTCTCCCCGCGGCGGGGTGATTCATGATTGAACAGGATGCCATTGGAGGCGTGCAGGCCGTAGCTCTCTCGATAATTCACCGTCAGCCAGTGGGCGAACACCTTCGCACACCCATAGGGGGAGCGCGGCCAGAACGGCGTCTGCTCCGTTTGCGGAATCTCCTGCACCTTGCCAAACATCTCCGAGGACGAGGCCTGGTAAAAGCGCGTCTTCTTCATCAGTCCTGATTCGCGAATCGCCTCCAGAATGCGCAGCGTGCCCAGTCCATCGACATCTCCAGTGTATTCCGGAATGTCGAACGACACCTTCACATGAGATTGCGCCCCCAGATTGTAGATTTCATCCGGCTGCAGTTCATAGAGCAGCTTCACGATCTGCACCGCATCCGCGAGGTCGCCGTAGTGCAAAGTCAGCCGCGTCCCAGTCACGTGCGGATCCTGGTAGATGTGGTCAATCCGTCCCGTGTTGAAGCTCGAAGAACGGCGGATGATGCCGTGCACCTCATAGCCCTTGGCCAGAAGCAGTTCGGTCAGGTATGATCCGTCCTGACCTGTGATGCCTGTTATGAGAGCTTTTTTCATGGGATTAAAAATTAATCCTGTCGAGCGTGTATGTGAAATCCAGCCAAAAATAACCCCACCTTGGTTTAAGGTCGTCAGCATCATCATAGCCACGCGAAACAGGCGCATCACGTGACTAATATTCAATCCTCAGACGAAGGTCCTTTATGATTCGTGATGCAGTCTTTTTTGGAGAAAACGCGGCCTTGCAATCGGGCCGCTTTGAACTGGCTTCCACCACAACGTCAAAATTAAGGGTTTACGGATTGTTCATCAGCGGTTTTCATTGAGATTAACAACTCTAATGCTTCCTCAATCCAAACAGCAGAACGCCTCTATGGTCATATCGTCCTGCGACGCCTACGCAGATTTGTGGCCCCTTTTCTTTCATTTCTTTTTCAAGCATTGGAAGTCGCCGTCGATGCCGGTTTATCTAATTTCCAATCACCGCAAGTTCAAGGATCCCAGGGTGATCTCCGTCTGTGTGGGAGAGGATAAAAGCTGGTCGGACAATTTTATCCGGGCGCTAGAGTTCATTCCTGAGGAAAATCTGTTTGTCTGGCTGGATGACTTCTTCGTCGATCGTGACTTTCAGAGCCTCGAATTGTCAGAGTGCATCAAGCAGTTGGATCATGCCGGAGGCAAGTATCTGGGCGTAGATCAGTATGGTGACGAAGGGGAAGCGGTAGAGAATGGCTGGTTCCGAAAGATCGAAGGCGGCAATCTGCGCGCGGGCCTCAATCTCTCGCTTTGGAAGCGGTCCTTTTTAAGGCAGATTTTGGTTCCTGGTTGTTCAATCTGGGCTGCGGAAAGCCGCCTGCGGAAACTCAACCGGGAAGGCGAGGCCGGCCTGTATTACATGAAAAAGGAATCTCCCCTGATCATCTCTTATGTCGAGGGGGTGAAAGGGCAGTTTTGGAAAGTGCCGGCGGTTGATTTCATGCGCAAGCAGGGTATGCAGCTTAATTTGAAGCGGCGGCCGTTTCCGCCGCAGGGGAACCATTTCATCTCCAAATTTATCAGAAGCTGTTTCAAGCGGAGAATGAAAGCAAAGTCGGCCAAAGAGGCGCGTGAAGCACTGAACGGGAAGGGGCTTGAAGTGCTGCCTCTGGAGTCTGCGGCAGCGGGCGTGTGCTTGAAAAGCTAGGAGCGCTGGAGTCATCCCGTGCTTGCCAGCCGCATGGCGGCGCACTCGGGCTGGCACCTGTTTCTGGAGCTGTGGAGGCAGGTTGCGTGAAATATACGGCCTTTGCCGAGTTGCGGCACCGTCCGGCTAGTGTGCTGGATCTCTTTGACGCTGCTGGTGGTTTCACGCTCGCCGCCGTCCAAGCTGTTGCGACCGTGGCGCATGTGGATGCTTCGGCAGATGCGATTAAACGTGCGCGGGAACATGCCGCGCTCAACGGGCTGGCCAATCGAGACATCCGCTGAGTGGTGAATGATCCTGTAAATGCACCCAGGGTGAACGTACACAAACGACCTGCTACGATTTGATCATGATCGATCCGGATACTCCCAAGAATGCCAAGCGAGGATTTGAACTCGATCGTGATCTCGTTGCGCTGCTGAGCAGCGTCGAAAGTGGTGAGATTTTGCTCGAATGTGGCGAGGGAGTAGCTGCGGTGCCGTGCGGAGTGGGTGCCAGCTGGCGCAAAGCAAGTTGAGGAAAGGCGGTTTGATCGCATCCATCGTCGTGCCGAATCTGGGGTTCCTCGCAGGAGAAGCGGACAAGGTGAAAGACAAGCCTAATGACCAGGCCAACATGCTGGCCTACACCACGGGTGTTGCAGCGGTCGTGCTATGGCCTGAAGGAGATGTGGCAATCCCAGTGGTCGCTATCATCGAGTGGTGAAAATCGGCCAGTGGTTCGCTGGCCAGCATGATGTTTCAGTCCTCAGTTGCTGCTGACACCGTGCCAGGGACTTATCTCTACAATCGCATCAAACCCAGGCGAACTGTTCTCTGATTCCGCAAGAGGCCAGAACCCCTACGGTCATTGAGTTGACCGAGAGATTAAATTGAACGCAACTCACGGTTAAAAACTGCATGTGGCGGCGTTTAAGGTTCTCTATGAAGTGTTTTCTTTTTCTCTCCCTGTGGGCGGCGGCTGCACACGCGCAGCTCGGCCCGAATGGTGCCACGGCCTCTTTCAAAGGCAGCTTGCCGCCGAAGCCAACGGCAGCTCTTTCGGCAGAGCAGGAAGCGGGGATTGAGAATGAACTGGGATCAGTCACTCGGGCTTTTGTGGCCGTGAGGAAACATCCTCGGGCGGCTGATGCGGACATTTTCCTCAAAGCGGTGCGTTATGCGCTCGATTTCGACGAGTGGTATGACAAGAAGCCCGAAGACGGCGTCAAAAAAGCGACGGTCTTGCTCGATGAGGCCAAGAAGCGAATCGCCTCGCTGGCAAAGAACGAGACGCCATGGATGAACGGCAGCGGGCTGAAGGTGCTGGGCTTTTATTCGAAGATCGACGACTCACCGCAGCCTTATGGCGTGGAAGTGCCTGAAGGACTTGAGTGGGGGCAGGGAAAGAAACCGGTGCCGATGTGGATCTGGCTGCACGGACGGGGAGACACTGCGACCGATCTGCCCTTCGTCTATTCACGCCTGATGGCGAAGAAGCCGGGGCAGTTTCAGCCTGCGGGCACCATCGTGATTCATCCCTTCGGTCGCTACTGCAACGGCTGGAAGAGCGCAGGTGAGACGGATGTGTTTGAGTGCCGCGATGATGCGATGATGCGTTTCAACATTGATCCCAACCGCGTCGCGCTGGCCGGTTTTAGCATGGGCGGGGCAGGGGCGTGGCATCTGGGAGCGCATTACCCTGACCAGTGGGCCTGCGTCCACACCGGGGCCGGATTTGCGGATGTGAAGCGCTACCAGAAGCTCACGCCGGACAAGTATCCCGCATGGTATGAGCAAAAGCTTTGGGGCGTGTATGACGTGCCGGACTATGCGCGGAATTTTCTTAACGTGCCTCTCATCAGCTACAGCGGTGAGCTGGATGCGCAGCGGGACTCAGCGGAGTACATGATGGAAGTGCTCGGCAAAGCAGGGCTGAAGCCGCCGCATCTCATCGCCCCTGGCATGGGGCACAAGTATCATCCCGAGGTGATCAAGGAGGTGCAGGCTTGGATCGAAAAAGCCGTGGCAAAAGGCCGTGATCTGTTTCCCGACGAGATTCACATCCAGACGAAGACACCTTTCTATGGCCGCGTGAAATGGCTGAATCTGCATGGCTTGGAGGAAAGCTGGCAGGAGGCGCGGCTGGACGCCAAAGTGCTGGACGGGCAGACCGTGGAGTTCAAAACGCAGAACGTGACGCGAATCGTTTTTTACCCGCCACCGCAAGTGCGGAAGGGCAGGGGAGCGTTGAAAGCCATCGTGGATGGTGCGGAACTCAAACTCACCGTGGGGCCGGAGTTGCCACAGTTTGAGACCTTCCTGAGTCCGGGACCAAGAGTGCCTGGCTCCATGTGTCGTCTGATCAAGGAGAACGGCGTGTGGCGTGACTTTGGCAACGATCAGCCGTTCCAACACGAAGGTCCCACGGGTGGCAAGCCTTCCTCGCATCCTGGCCTCATGGATATGGCCTTCCTGAAGCGTTTTCTGGTCGTGCTGCCAGATGGTCAATCATCATCGACTGCGGTGGATACCTGGGTGGCGGTCGAGTCAGCGCATTTCCTTGCTCGCTGGCGTGGTTTGATGCGTGGCGATGCTCGGGTGGTCAAAGCCTCGGAGATCAAAGACGTGATCGAGGCCGGCAAGACGCAAAGTCTCATTCTGTGGGGCACGCCGGAGTCAAACTCATGCCTCAAACAACTCGCCGCAGCTTTGCCGGTGCAATGGAGCGCAGAAAGGGTGGGCATCGGAGCACAGAGCTTTGATGCGAAGACGCATGTGCCGCTGCTGACCTACCCCTGCCTCCAATCACCCGGTTTTGAGGTCGTCATCAATTCCGGCCTCACCTTCCGCGAGGCGCATGACCGCACCAACTCCCTGCAAAACCCAAAACTGCCTGACTGGGCGATTCTCGACATCACCCACCCCCCGAGTGCCGAAAGCGCCGGAAAGGTGGTGGCAGCGGACTTCTTTAACGAATTCTGGCAGGTGAAGCCAAAGGCTGACGCTCGCTAATGCCCCCGATGGGAGAGGAATCTTCCCGCTTCCGTCTCAACAAAGCATCATTTGCCACACAAAAGGCCACCCTGGAGGCGTTAGGCTGGTCGAACACCAGCCCCCGCATGGAATCCTCTTTTGACTGGAAACGATCCTTTGAGCAGCTCGCCCCGCAGCTCGTGCTGTACGCGCGTCAGCTCGTCGATTCGAAGTCCGATGCCGAGGACGTCGTGCAAATGGCCTTCGTGCGTTGGTGGCGGCGCTTTCCTGAAGGCGACAATCAACACATCCCGTTGCTCTACGCCGCTGTTCGCACCATCGCTCTCGACCAACGCCGTTCCGACACTCGCCGCGTCAATCGCGAGGCGAAGTCAGACATCGCCGTCGCTGGCGAGGACGCCCCGAGCTTTGATCCCCAGCCAGGGCAGCAGGAAATCGCCGAGATCGTGCACAAAGCGCTGCAAGCCCTGCCGCAGGAGCAGCGCGAGGTCGTGACGCTGAAGCTCTGGGGCGACCTCACCTTCAACGAAATCGCTGCCATGACCGGTGAGTCCATCAACACCATTGCCGGGCGCTACCGCTACGCCTTGCAGGCCATGCAGCGAAAGCTCGCCCCACTCAAAGCAGACCTGCTCGGTGAAACCAGCGCATCCGCTCCAAACATTCTTCCCTTTTCATCTCCCCAGGAGGCTCTGCCATGAACCACGACCCCAGTGAAAACCACCTTGAAAACCTGCTGCGCGGCCTCGCACCCGCCACAGCCTCCCCAGCCCTCGCACAGCGAGTCGATGAAGAGCTCAAACTCGACATGAACTGGCTCGGCAGTGCCAGCAGGAGGCCACGACGCGCCACGCGCTGGCTTGCCCCGGCTTCGTGGGCCTCCCTGGGTGCCGCTGCCGCCGTCGCGGTGATGAGTTTCATGCCAGCCCCCCCGCCAAGCACCTCGCTGGCAGAGAATCCCGCTGTGCTGCCCGTTGCCACCATCCGCGAATGGGAGGATGTGCAAAACGACGGCATTCATTACAGCGCCGAACGTCTGCCGGAGCAGCACATGACCGTCATTTCACGCGAGCGCCAGACTTGGATCGACCCGCGCGACGGTGCGCAAATGACCGTGGAATACCCGCGCCAGCAGAAGCTCGTGCTGCCGGTCTCCTTCCAATGATTCTCCCCAACCTGAACCCCATCCCATCATGAAACTTAAACATAGCTTGTTCATCGCCTGCCTAGGCGCGGCTTCGCTGCAAGCGCAGCAGCCGGAGGAAAAAATCGCGCCCAAACCAGCTCAGGACACTCCTGAAGAACAGACGCCTCGGTCACCACAACCAACACGCAAGCCCAACGCACCTGCTGAGGAGCAGAAGCCCGTGGCCTACATCGGCGTGCTCACGCGTGAGGTGCCCGCCGAACTGCGCTCCCAATTCTCCTTGCCAGAAGGTTTTGGCCTCATGGTGGATGAGGTGATGCCGGAATCACCCGCCAAGGCAGCCGGATTGAAGACGCATGATGTCCTCGTGAAGTTCGAAGACCAGCGGTTGGTGAATATGGAGCAATTCATGGCGCTGGTGCGCTCCAAGAAAAAGGGCGAGATCGCCCAGCTCACCGTCATCACCGGCGGCAAGGAAACACAGGTGCCCATCACGCTTGGCGAGCGCATGGTGGCTGAGAACGAGCGCCGCCAACCTTACGGTTTCGGTGGCTGGCCGCAGCCGGGCCTGCCTTTTGATGTGCGTGAGATGGAGCAGATGCGGCGCGGCATGCGTGACATGGGTGCGGAGCAGCGCGAGCAGATGGAGCGCTTCCAAAATGAGATGCGCGAATACCAGGAGCGCCTGCAAAACTGGATGCAGGGAGATAAACGTACGCCCATGCCCCAGGCACCGATGTTCAATATGCCAGACCATCATCCGCGGCGGGAAAACACGGAGCACCGGTCCGGCCCCGCTCCACAGGACGGCAACATGCAGCGCTCCAGCTTTAGCGAGTCTCACGAGGCGATGAACGTGACCCGCCGCGATGATGCCGGTGAGTACACCATCAAGCGCCAAGATGGCAAAACCACTTTCTCCGTGCATCCTAAAGGCGGCCAGGAGCAGAGCTGGCCCGTGAACACCGACGAAGAGCGCAAAGCCGTGCCGGAAGAGTTTCGCGACAAACTGCGCATGATGGATGGTGCCCGCATTGAGGTCCGCCCTGGAGGCGAAGGCCCGCCCAGAGCCCCAGCACCGCCCCAAAACGGCAATAAGACTCCCAAAGCAAGAGGCACTTCGGCCTGAGCCTTCAACTCGGGCGCAAAAAAGCGGCGATGACTCCCGTGAGCCATCGCCGCTTTGTTTTGAACTTCTGAGAACGGTTACTTCGCTGCAAGGGCCGCCTTGATCGCGTCCACCACCTCAGGAGCGTCAGGTTTCACGCCTGGCTCGAAGCGTTTCAAAATCTTGCCGTCACGGCTGACGAGGAATTTGCCGAAGTTCCACTTCACATCGCCGGGGAACGGCGACTGCGGGCCGCTGAGTGCCTGATAGAGCGGATGCTGTTCCGGGCCCTTGACGACAACCTTGTCGAACATCGGGAAGGTCACCTTGTACTTCACGGAGCAGAATTCTTTGATCTCTTCATTGGTCCCTGGCTCCTGCTTGCCGAAGTCATTGCAGGGAAAGCCCAGCACGGCCAGTCCGTCCTTCTGGAACTCCTGGTTGAGCGCTTCAAGCTGTGTGTACTGCGGGGTCTTGCCGCATTTGGAAGCCACGTTCACGATGAGCATCACCTTGCCATGGTAATCCTTCAGAGAGGTGTCTTTGCCGTCGATGTTCTTCAACGGGATGTCATAAAGCGACTTGGGGGCATCCGTAGCGCAAAGCGCGGCAGTGGCGAGCAGGGTGGTGGCGAGGGTGAGTAATTTCATAGGGACAGCATGAACGCTCCCAGCCCTGCCGCTATTGCGTGAGCCTTCCCATCTCGCTGAAACTTCCCAAGGGCATCACCTTCCCAGCACCAGCACGCCTAGCGGCGGCAAATCAACGACCACACTCCAGGGCTGGCCCTGCCATGGCGTCTGCTGTGCCTGGAAGCCTGCTCCAGCGCTCACGCCTGAACCGGCGTAGTTGGCCGCGTCTGAATTCAGCAGCTCACGGTAGCTTCCTGCGTTGCCCACTCCCACCCGGTAACCATGGCGCGGCACGGGCGTCGCGTTGACGAGCACATAAACCTTGTCGCCATCGGGAGAACTGCGGGCAAAGGCGAAGATGCTGTTTTCCGCATCGTTGGCATCCAGCCATGAGAAACCGCCTGCCTCGTGGTCCTTTATGTGGAGCGAGGGGCGTGTGGTGTAGAGGTGATTGAGGTCTTTGACGAGTTTTTGCAGGCCGCTGTGCTCCTCTCCCAAGAAAAGATGCCAGTCGAGGCTGGCGTCGTGCTTCCATTCGTTCCACTGGCCAAACTCGCAGCCCATGAAGAGCAGTTTTTTGCCAGGGTGCATCCACATCCAAGCCAGGAACATGCGCAGGTTCGCGAACTTCTGCCAGCGATCGCCCGGCATCTTGTTGATGAGGCTGCCTTTGCCATGCACCACCTCATCGTGGCTGAGCACGAGGATGAAATTCTCGTCGTAGGCGTAGATCATCGAGAACGTGGCCTCGCCATGATGATACTTCCGATGCACGGGATCCTCGGCCATGTAATGCAGGCTATCGTTCATCCAGCCCATGTTCCATTTGAAGCCGAATCCGAGGCCGCCGCTGCTCACCGGACGTGAAACCCCCGGCCAGGCGGTGCTTTCTTCGGCGATGATCGTGGTGCCGGGATGCAGGCTGTAGCACACCTGGTTGAGATCCCGCATGAAGGCGATCGCGGCGAGGTTTTCCCGACCACCAAGGTGATTTGGCACCCACTCGCCTGCTTTGCGCGAGTAATCGAGGTAAAGCATCGACGCCACCGCATCCACCCGCAGTCCGTCGATGTGGAACTGCTCCAGCCAGTAAAGTGCGTTGCTGATGAGGAAGTTCTTCACCTCGTTGCGACCATAATTGAAAATGAGCGTGCCCCAGTCCATGTGCTCGCCGAGACGCGGGTCTTCGTGTTCATACAAAGCGGTGCCGTCGAACTTGGCGAGGCCATGCTCATCTTTGGGGAAATGGCCGGGCACCCAATCGAGGATGACGCCAATGCCGTTTTGGTGACAGCGATCCACAAACTCACGAAACTCGTCCGGATTCCCAAAGCGGCTCGTCGGTGCATAGTAACCCGTCACCTGATAGCCCCAGGAGCCGTCAAACGGATGCTCGGCGATGCCCATCAGCTCGATGTGCGTGAAGCCAAGTCCTTTCACATACGGGATCAAATCATCCGCCAGCTCGCGATACGTCAGCCAGCGGCCGCCATCGTTCATATTCCGCTTCCAGGAGCCGGGATGCACCTCGTAGATGCTCATCGGCGAGTGATAGAGGTCATTCGAGGGACGGCGCTGCATCCATTCCGCGTCCGCCCAGCCGTAGCGCTCCATGTCAAAGATCAGGCTGGCCGTTTGCGCCCCATTCTGGCCGTAGTTCGCCATGGGATCGCTCTTCACGTGCATGTGACCATGCACGTCGATCATCTCAAACTTGTAGTGCGAGTTCTCGGGCAGGCCTGGGATGAAAATCTCCCACACCCCGGCCTCAATGCGGTGGCGCATCACATGCACGCGGCCATCCCAGCGGTTCCAGTCTCCAATCACCGACACGCGCTGCGCATTCGGTGCCCAGACAGCGAACTGGCAGCCATCCACGCCATCCACGCTCTTCATTCGCGCTCCCAGCATCTCCCACAGGCGCTGGTGTGAGCCTTCACGGAAGAAATGCACATCCTGTTCGCCCAGCAGCAGGCCAAACGAATACGGATCGACCATTCGCTGCGTCAGCCCCTCGTGGTCGGTGATGTCGATTTCATACAGGCCGGTGGGCGTCACCGCTTCATAGCAGCCGTCTTCGTGCAGTTTTGGCGCTTCGTAGCGCTGGCCGTTCACGATGACCTCCACCGCGGCCGCGTAGGGCTGGATCGTGCGCACCACTTGCTTCCCGCCTCCCACATCATGCGCGCCAAGGAAGGCGAAGATGTTTTGATGCCGGGCCTGGATGGCGGCCTGGATTTCGGACGTGTTCGAATGTCGGGTCATCCCGTTCATTCATGGCGTGCTCGCACCCAAAAGCAACGGTTCCAGCCGCTCCCGGACGATTCTCTCCCAGGACAACCGCCGCATGACTCCCCGGCGCTCCTGGCGGGCCTGCACGGCGGCATTCTCACGGATTTTCTCTGCGATCAGAACCAACGATTCGTCCAGGCTGAAAAACGTGGCGCTTATCGCCACTTCGCGATGCGCCGGGATGTCCGAGCAGACGACCGGCACGCCATGCAGCGCCGCTTCGATCAGTGGCAGCCCATAACCTTCCTGTGTGCTGGGGAAAAACAACGTGTCCGCCATCTGGTAAAGGCCGCGCACATCATCATCGCTCAAAGTTCCCGATTCACCGAGAAACCGCACTTGATCTCGCACGCCGAGTGATTTTGCGAGCGCGACGAGTTCCGCGAAATACACCATTCCATCACTCTGATGCGGGTCTGGCGCCGCCGTGACGACGTAAACCGCCTCTGGCAGTGCCGCGAGCACCCGCAGCCCGAGTTCGATGTTCTTGCGTCTCACGAAGCGTGTTGGCTGGAGCAACACCAGACCCACCTCTTCGAGTTTCAGTGCCGAAACACGCTCCGTCAGGCCCAAAACCGCCGCAGCGTCCACACCGTTCGGAATGACGTGAATCGGCTCCTGGGTCACATTCGCGTATTCGAGCCGCCGATGCTCCGAAACGGCCACATGAACCGTCTGCGGCACCTGTTCAGCCCAGCGCACGTCGTGGACCCAGTTGATCCAGCGGATGTCTGGCCGTGTGCGGGTGAGTTCGAGCAGTTCCCGCGTCCATTCGAGATCAAAAGGCATCGTGAAGACATTGTGGACGATGACTATGGAGGGGCGACGACTCGTCGCCTCTCCCAACATGTAGGCCGACGACTCGTCGGCGCTCCATATGCGAAAACCGCTCCTCAACTTAGCCTTCTCTGGGTTGTGCCGGATGTAGCCATCCACGAACTCCCAGTGCTCCACGCTGCGGATAAGGCGGTCGAAATAGCCTTTCTGCCAAACCTTTCCGGTTGAGCCGAGCGCTGCATTGATGCTACTCGCCGAGCGCTCTTTCCAATTTTGGATCACTCGTTCCAGCGGCCAGCCGTCATGCAGCCGCACAAGCACATGCACATGATTGGGCATGATAACGAAGGATTTGAGAGTGTAGCGCTGGCCGTCGAAATAGCACAGCGCCTGCTCGACCGCCTCAGCACAGTCGGTTTGCTTCAAAACGCAGGAGCCTAAACCGCTGTCGAGATGTTCGAGGTAGGCATCTGAAAAGCGGCTGTGGTATTGAGCCTCCGTTTCTGGATTCCAGGGTTTCGGGTGCTTTAGCAGCCAATCGTTTCGCTCGCTTTTCCATGTCTCAATGAACTCCTGCGGCAGAGAATCCGCCAGCCGCCAGGTGATGAAGTACCAGACACCATCCTGTTGCCAGTGCGGCAGGATGTGCCGATGCCTCTCGATAGGCCGCATCGGGTGGAGAAACGGCCCTTGGAGTGGCGACGAGTCGTCGCCTAGCAATTTTCCGAAGGCCGATGACTCGTCGGCACTCCATAGTTTCACCTCATGGCCCAGTCTTTGTAACGCAGCAGCCTGCTCGCCAATGACCCGCTCCACGCCGCCAATCACGGGCGGTTTGGAGTAGTGCAGGATGGCGATGCGCATGGACCACCATGGAGTGGCGACGACTCGTAGCCAAAAAGAATTTTAATGGCGACGATTCGTCGCAGCTCCTAAACCACGATGTTCACCAGCTTGCCGGGCACGACGATGATTTTCTTCGGCGGCTTGCCTTCCATGAACTCCTGCACGCGGGCGCTGGCCAGGGCGATGGCTTCGATCTCCTCCTTCGTGGCCTGGATTGGCACACGGGCTTTGTCGCGGAGCTTGCCGTTCACTTGGAAGACGACTTCGACTTCGTCTTCGATGAGGGCGGCGAGATCGTAGGTCGGCCAAGTGGCGTCGCTGAGCAGGCCGGGGTGCGCCAGGGTAGGGAACTTGCTGGCGATGAGGGCATTCAGCTCGTCTGCGAGATGCGGGGCGAAGGGGCTGAGCACCTTGAGGAAGGTGACGATGGCAGCAGCGGGCTTCACTTCCGCGCCGGTGAAAGCGTTGGTGCAGACCATCATCTGGCTGATCGCCGTGTTGAAGCTGAGCTTCTCGATGTCTTCACCGGCTTTTTTGATCGTCTCGTGCAGCGCTTTGGTGAGCTGCTTGTTCGCAGGCACGTCTTGCAGGGCCTTGGACATGCTCCACACGCCTTCGTCATCGACTTCCATCACGAGACGCCACACGCGAGCGAGGAAGCGATACACGCCCTCGACGCCCTTCATGCTCCACGGCTTCACCTGCTCCAGCGGACCCATGAACATCTCATACAGGCGCAGCGCATCGGCACCATACTCGGCCACGACGTCGTCAGGGTTCACCACGTTGCCGCGGGATTTCGACATCTTCTGGCCGTCCTCGCCCATGATCAGACCTTGATTCACCAGACGCTGAAACGGCTCCGGTGTGCTGACGTAGCCGAGATCAAAGAGCACCTTGTGCCAGAAGCGTGCATAAAGCAGGTGCAGCACGGCGTGCTCGGTGCCGCCGACATACAAATCGACGCCGCCGGGCTGGCCGCCGCCCATCCAGTATTTCTCCGCCGCCTCGCCGACAAAACGCTCGCTGTTCTGCGCATCGCAGTAACGCAGGTAATACCAGCACGACCCCGCCCACTGCGGCATCGTGTTAAGTTCACGCGTCGCGGTGGCGGTGTAGCGCACCCAATCCGTGGCCTTCGACAGCGGTGGCTCGGGCGTGCCGGTTGGTTTGAAGTCTTCCAGCGTCGGCGGCAGCAGTGGCAGCTCGCTTTCAGGAATGCAACGATGCTTGCCATCTTCCCACACCAGCGGGAACGGTTCGCCCCAGTAACGCTGACGGCTGAAAAGCCAGTCACGCAGCTTGAAGTTCACCGTGCCCTTGCCGAGGCCTTTTTCTTCGAGCCAGGCGGTGATGCGATGCTTCGCGTCAAGAGTGGTCAAGCCGTCAAGAAAGCCAGAATTGATCGCTGTGCCGTTGTCGGTGAATCCTTGCCAGTCTTTGCCTTCTGGCGGCTGAACGACCTGCTTGACCGGCAATTCAAACTTCTGCGCGAATTCAAAGTCACGCTCGTCATGCGCTGGCACGGCCATGATGGCTCCGGTGCCGTAGCCTTGGAGCACGTAGTCGGCGATCCAGATCGGAATCTTCTCCTCGTTGACCGGATTGATGGCGTAAGCGCCGGTGAAGACGCCGGATTTCTCCTTGGCGAGTTCCGTGCGCTCCAGATCGCTCTTGCGGGCAGTCTTCTCGCGATATTCCTCGACGGCGGCGAGTTGTTCTTCGGTCACGATTTCATCGACGAGGCGATGTTCGGGAGCGAGCACCATGTAGGTGGCTCCAAACAGCGTGTCGGGCCGCGTGGTGAACACGGTGATCGTTTCTTCGCTGCCAGCGACCTTGAATTTCACTTCCGCGCCCTCGCTGCGGCCAATCCAGTTGCGTTGCAGCATGCGGATGCCTTCCGGCCAGTCGAGGCCGTCGAGTTCGTCGATCAAACGCTGGGCAAACGCCGTGATGCGCAGCATCCACTGGCGCATGGGGCGGCGTTCGACGGGGAAACCGCCGACTTCGCTCTTGCCATCCACGACTTCTTCATTGGCGAGCACCGTGCCGAGTTCGGGGCACCAATTCACCGGCGCGGATGAAACGTATGCGAGGCGGCGATGGTCGATCTCCTCGCGGCTGAGGCCCTGCGCTTCGAGTTCGGCAATGGGGCGGGCTTTGCCCTCGTCGTTCACATACGAGTTATACAGCTTCAGGAAGATCCACTGCGTCCACTTGAAGTAGCCGGGGTCGGTGGTATTCACTTCGCGATCCCAGTCATAGGCGAAACCGAGGCGCTTCAACTGACCGCGGAAGCCTTCGATGTTCTTTTCCGTCGTCGCACGCGGATGCTGGCCGGTTTTGATGGCGTATTGCTCCGCTGGCAGGCCAAAGGCGTCCCAGCCCATCGGGTGCAGCACGTTGAAGCCGGACATCTTTTTGAAGCGGCCAATGATGTCCGTCGCGGTGTAACCTTCGGGATGGCCGACGTGCAAACCTGCGCCGCTGGGATACGGAAACATGTCGAGCACGAAGTACTTCGGCTTCGAGGCATCGAAGTCGGCATCACCGGGGTTCGGCGTGCGGAAGGCCTTCTTGGCCTCCCACACATCCTGCCACTTCGGTTCAAACTCGGAAAATGGAAAGGCTTTGCGCTGCTCGCTGGACATAGGGGCGCGGAAGAAGGCGAGGGAGAGGGCGGGTGCAAGGACTGGAGCGCGGATTTGTCATCCGCAGCACTCCATCGCAATGATGAGTGCCGGCTTACCAGTCAGGGCCGTTTGCGTGTCAGCGCGGCTGCTGCGGATTGAAAATCCGCGTTCCTATTTAAACAGCTTCGTTCCCGCCTTGAGATGCTCCGCGTGCTCGGCCATGCGCAGTTCGACGCGCTCACGAATCGTGCGCTCGCCGATGCCGTCGTGCTTGGTGGCAACGAGGGCCTTGAGCAGGGTGATGAGGGACTTCAAATCGTCCATCATGACGAACTCAGGGGCGATCTGACGGGCGTCGTTGATGTTGTGATAGTTACCAAGTGGGATGGAGATGCCCGCGCTGCGGACTCCTGCCGCCTGGGTGGCCGTGGCCTCGCAGGCTCCAGCATCCAGCAGGCAGCGCTGCACGCGAATGCCCTGCTCCTTCGCCGTGGTCATCAAAACGGACACGGCCTCGCTGTCGAAGATGGAAAGACGATCTCCGACACGAATGATGGGGCCGCCGCCCATGACCGCGCCGTTCACCGGGCGGCTGGTTTCAAGAGAGAGAAACACGCTGTCTTTGCCGAAGGGCCATTTCTTCGCGAGTTGCCAGGCACCGAGCCAGCCCACCTCTTCCGCGCGGGTGAAGACCGCATGCACTGTGGTCTGAATGTTCAGGCTGGCGAGTTCGAGGAAAGTCATCACGATGGCGGCACAGCCGACCAAATCGTCGCAGGCGGTGGCCTCAATGCGGCTGTTGGTAACATTCACGGGGAAGTTCCAGGTGGCGATCTGACCCTTGGCCTTGCGCAAGCCACGCTTCACGCCCGATTGCAGCACTTCGGCGGACACGCCGCCAAGGAAATCCCACTCATCGCGCTTGGTGCTGCCGGGCGGCTTGATGAAAGCTGGGTGGTCCATATGCGCGGCAAGCACCCAGGTGGGCTTGCTCTTCGATTTGCCGTTTTTGTAGGTGGCCAGCAGGTTGCCGAACTTGTCTTGCTTCAACTTCACATGGCGGCAGTCTTTGAGCAGGGCTTCGATTTCCGCGCGCACATGGTATTCATGAAACGGAGCGGTCGGCTGCTTGAGGAGTCGCTTGAGAATGTTGTTGAGGTTGGGCGCTGCCATGCGCCATCGTAACGCGATTTTTCCAAACACCAAACGCCACTTGAAGAAGCTCCGCTATTTCTTTGAAACCGCCCTGATCGAGTCCGCCGCATGGCTCCTGCCGCGTCTGCCACGGCGTTTCATTTTGGCCTTCTCAAGTGGCATCGGCACGGTGGCCTATCTTGGCGATTCACGGGGGCGAAAGACCGCCCTGGACAACCTGCGCTGTGCCTTCGGTGACCGCTACACGCTGGCCGAACGCAAGCGCATTGCCCGTGGCTCCTACCAAGTTTTTGCCCGCACCTTCCTCGACCTATTCTGGTCCGCGCGGCTCACGGCAGAGAATTGGCCGCAGTTTTTCAACATTCATCTGCCAAAGCCCGAGGATGAAGAACAGGCGCGGCAGACTGGAGGGGTGTGGGTCACGCCGCACTTCGGCAATTTCGAGCTGGTGAGCATGGTGTGGGGCTTTCGCGGTTTTAAATTCACCGTGGTGGCTCAGGACTTCAAAAACCCGACCCTCACGCATGTCTTCAAGCGTCTGCGTGAGCACTCTGGCCACGACGTGATCCCACAGGCTAGCGCCATGCTCAAGCTCATGAAGGCGCTCAAGCGTCAGGGGCATGCGGGTTTGCTGACGGACCTAAACATCGCGCCTGGTAAGGCGGCTGCAGCCATCCAATGCTTTGGTCTCTGGACTTGTGTGCCCACTCTGCATGTGGAGTTGGCGAAAAGGCTTGGGCTTGCCATCATGACCGGCGTCTGCCGTCCTTTGCCTGACGGAAAATACGAAGTGAACATTTTTGAGGCCATCAAGCCGGGGCCTGACGAGGATACCCGCGAACTTACCCAACGGGTGTGGAATCACTTCGAGAAAGCCATCCGTGAGCACCCCGAATGCTGGCTGTGGATGTACAAACACTGGCGTTATTGCCCCGTGGGCGCGCCGGGCGCGTCACATCCAGATTACCCATACTACTCCAATCATTCGACTGCCCTGATCGACATGATTCCGCCCGAACTACTGCCGAAAGACAACTCACCGCCGGGCAGTATCGCAGACGTCTGAAAGACTTGCCCGCGCTGGCCAGTTTTTCCGTTGCCCCAATCAACCGCCAATCGTAAATCTCCTGTCCTCAAAAAAACAGCCCAATGTCCATCCCCCATCTTCCCGCTCTCCGCAAAGGCCGCCCTTATGAATCAATCGACAAAGCGCAGGTCAAAGATCACAAAAGCGGCGAGGTTTGCGCCGAGATCAGCCAAGTCAATGCAGGCATTGTGCGCAAGGATCTCGCTAAAATCGGTGAAGCCCGGGCATCGCTGAAGAAATTCACGGTCGAGCAGTTGATCGAGATCACCGCGAAGGCAGGCGAGCTTTTCCTCAATGGCACGCTGCCGCTGGGCGACAAAGGTCACACGCAGACGCCGCAGGAATACATCGCCACTCTCTCTCGCACGAGCGGTCTGCCGCATGTGATGGTGAAACGCAACATGACCAAGCTGCATTTCGCGCTGACCAACATGAAGATGATCCTCAACGGCCTCACTCGCGGCTTGGATTTGAGCGTCATTGATCGCGGCTTCGGCACGCAGTCTGGCTGCCCCGTGTCCTATTTCCCCACCACGCAGTCCCTGGGCCTCGTCATGCCGAGCAATTCACCTGCGGTGAACTCACTCTGGCTGCCCGCCATCGCCTTGAAGATCCCGGTGGTCATTAAGCCGGGCCGTGAGGAGCCCTGGACGCCGTTTCGCCTCATCCAGGCCTTCATCGCCGCAGGTGCACCGCCTGAAGCCTTTGGTTTTTATCCCACCGATCACGAAGGCAGTGGCGAAGTCGTCAAACTCAGCGGTCGCAATCTCGTCTTCGGCGACGTGGCCATGGCGAAGATGTATGAGGGCAATCCGAGTGTGCAGGTTCATGGCCCGGGCTGGAGCAAGATCATCATCGGCGAGGACAAGATCGAGAATTGGAAGGATTACCTCGATGTCATGGTCGCCTCCATCAGCGACAACGGCGGACGCTCCTGCATCAATGCTTCTGCGGTCATCGTGCCGAAATACGGCAAGGAAATCGCCACCGCACTCGCCGAGCGCCTCGGCCCCATCATGCCGACGACTTCCGAAGACGAAAACGCCCGCCTTGCTGGCTTCGCCAATGTCAAAATGGCTGACTACATCGACAGCGCCATCGACAACGACCTCAAAACCCCCGGTGCTGAAGATGTCACTGCGCAATTCCGCAACGGCCCACGCAAAACCGAATTCCAAGGAGGCACATTCCTGCGTCCGACGATCATTTGGTGCTCCGACAACAAGCACGCGCTCGCCAATCGCGAATTCCTCTGCCCTTACGCCAGCGTTCTGGAAATTCCGCAGGGCGAAGTACTAAGCCGCATTGGCTATAGCCTCATCGTCACCGCCATCACTCAGGACGAGGCCTTCATCAACGACCTGCTCGAGTGCGGTGACATCGACCGCCTCAACATCGGGCCGATCAGCACCATGAAGATCAGTTGGGATCAGCCGCACGAGGGCAACATGTTCGAGTTCCTCTACAAGCGCCGCTCGATTGATTGCGCGTGAACGTAACACGGGCTTTCTAACCCGTGTTTCCCTCTGAACCGGGTTAGAAAACCCGCTCTGCCCTCATGTCACTCGCCCCCTTCGATCATCAACCGCGCACGCGCCTCATTTATGGCAACGGCACACTGGCACGTGTGGGCGAGCTGGCACGTGAGTTTGGCGGTACGCGGGTGCTGGTGGTGAGTGATCCTGGCATCGTGAAAGCGGGCTATTCAGAGCGTGCGGCAGGTTTTATGCGCGAAGTCGGCCTCACGGTCGAGATTTTCGGCGAGGTGCGGGAAAATCCGAGCACCGAGGATGTGGATGCTTGTGTGAAACTGGCGCGGGACTTTGGCGCGGACTTCATCATCGGCCTCGGTGGCGGCAGCAGCATGGACACGGCAAAGGGCTGCAACTTCATCCTCACCAATGGCGGTCGCATGCACGACTACTGGGGCACCGGGAAGGCCGCGAAGCCCATGCTGCCGCTCATCGCCATCCCGACCACCTCAGGCACCGGCAGCGAGTGCCAGAGCTATGCGCTCATCTCCGACGCCGAAACGCACGTCAAGATGGCCTGTGGCGATCCCAAGGCTGCGGCAAAGGTCGCGATCCTCGATCCCGAGCTGACCGTGTCACAACCCCAGCGCGTGACCGTTTGCACTGGCATCGATGCACTCTCCCACGCGCTCGAAACGGCCGTCACGAACAAGCGTAACGCCCTGTCGTCGCTCTATTCCCGCGAGGGCTTCCGTCTCAGCCATTCTGGCTTCAGCCGGGTGCTGCGCGACCCAACGGATCTCGAAGCCCGTGGCATGATGCTGCTAGGCGCGGCCTACGCTGGCACCGCCATCGAAAACAGCATGCTCGGAGCTGCACATTCCTGCGCCAATCCACTCACCGCGAAATTTCATGTCGTGCATGGCGAGGCCGTGGGCGTGATGCTGCCGCACATCATCCGTTTCAATTCCCAA
>Ga0315908_10000433_pt1 | contig 33372 bp, 10 predicted proteins | sample LakEriMetagenome_12_FD_203520 | JGI IMG/M metagenome (GOLD analysis project Ga0315908, IMG submission 203520) | Freshwater fungal communities from buoy surface, Lake Erie, Ohio, United States - Buoy 4 MA124 | ecosystem: Environmental > Aquatic > Freshwater > Lake > Lake biofilm | place: USA...
TTCTGTATAATAAAGGATAAACAAATATTCCTGTACCTATCATAGAAGTTGACATTTAAAAAATGAAACCTAATGAATCTATTTTATTTTTTTATTCATATTATTCTATTTATTCTCTTTTATCTTTATTACTTAATTATTAATGGCTTATTTCACAAAGAGCTTATACACTTTTAACTAATGTAATTTCCATTTAATTATTTTATTTTTTATAAATATTTCTATTTTGATTATTAATAGTTTAAAATTATCAATTTTAAATATTTTTTGCTAGTTTTGATAATATTATTGTATTTTAATTAATATAATTTTTTTGCCACAAGAGTATTTTATTTTTATTATATGTATAATTAAAAATTAAATAAATACCTTGTTTTGATATATTTTATTTTAATATGAAAATATTAAAAAAATATATTAATTTATTAAAGTTAAATATTATAAAAATAGAATATGAAATTAGAATAAGCTCAACTATATAATATTCTAAAATTTATTTTTATTTTTTTCTTTTATTTTCATTAACATATATACAATTGTTATTTTAGAATTAAAATATTAAAATTGGATTTATTTAAAATGAAAACCGAGTTTTGGAATACGATTGTAAATATTAATAAAAAACTTTACTATAACATTGATATAAAAATATAAGGAATTTATTTAATATATTATTTATTTAGTTAAAAAATATGTATTATATTAATCTATTATAATTTACATCAGTTAAAACTATTAAAGTTAATAATAATTTTATATAGCGAAATAAAATATTTTAATTTGAAAAATTATTGATTTAGATAAAAAATTTGATATTTTTTAAATATGAGTTAAAATTCTTATTTTGTTTGATTATATATAAATAATTTTTATTATTTTTAAATATTATTTAAATTTTTATCTAAATTTTTAATTAAATATTTTATTGATAAAATTATAAAACATATTAAATTTGGATGATAAAAAATACAATTCATTATGAATTATCTTAAATTTAATCTGTTAAATAATTAAAATAAATTATTCTCTAAAATTATAATAAGGAGTTAGATTTAAATTTAATCAAAGAAATTTTTCAGTTGTACATTTAAATAATAGTTAATAATATAGATAATTATTAAAATAATTAAATAAAAATAATTAAAAAAATACTAAAGTATGATTTTAGAATAAAATTTTTAAAAATATTTTAAATATGTTATAATAATTAAAAATAATTGATAGTTATTTAGCAATACTTTAACTTTTTATAAAATGAATTTGATTTATCTGAATTTTTTTTAAATTCTCTAGTTCAAAAACAGTATAATTTAATTTAGTTAATAATTGACAATTTGATTTTTTATTTAACATAAAACTTTGATAATTTATTATTGACTTTTACTTAATCATTAGATAAAAATATAATTGCATCTATATTTTTACTTATTTAAAATGATTTTTAAAATTCAGAATAAAAAACTTGAGAAATAATAGATTTTAAAACTTATCTTGATTATTTATAGTAATAAAATTTAGAAAAAAAAGATTTGTGGTATTATTTAACATCAAATTATTAATATGATTTTTAATAAATTTTATCATAATAACATATTTAAAATATAATTGAAATAGAAAAAAGTTTTAATATTTACAATATAAATATATGTTTAAAGAATTAACTAAATAAATTAACCATCGAACAGGTAAATATTTTAAAATATTTAAATATTAGGCTATTATTGATGTGAATGAAATATTAATAGATTTTTATTAAAATTTTGAGCTTTCTATCGCCTTTTCTTTATTATTTTTAAAAAAATACAAGTTTTTATAAAATCATATATTTAATTGTAAACTTTTTTCGTTATTTATTTATAAAAAGTAATAAATAAACAATGATTTTAAAAAATTTAATTAAATGGATAATTTTGATAAATTCAATTATATTTTGAAATAAAATGAAATTTAAACATTATAAAATAATCTCAGTTATTTAAAATAATAATATGAAGTTTATTTATCAAAAAAAGAATATGACAATCATTTAAAAAAATATATGAATATGAATAAATTACATGTTAAATAACTCTATATTTTAATAAAATACAACTATGAATTTGAAAATATAGATAGGATTTTTAACGGATTAGAATTTATAATTTAAATTATTGAATAATTAATTATTTCTTCTTCTTTTGATGAAAGCCATATTTATTAGGATATTTTAGATCTTTTATTGAATAAATAATAAATAGATATTTCTTAAAATTAAAATTTTGATAAATTAAAAAATATATTTGATTTTGCAAATATTATTTATAAATTAGGATTAAATTTTAGATTTGTTGATATATTTTAATAATACTAAATAGTTTAATATTAATAATATAATATAATTGAGAAAATAATAGATAATTATTTGAAAAATCAGTTTAAATGTTCTTAGTTAGTAATAAAAAATGATTTAATAAATTTAAATAAAATTTAGAATGTAATATAATTAATTGAATCCTTAAAATCATACTATTTTTCTATTTTTGATTTTGAATAAGATTAATTAAATATTATTATATTAAAAAAGTTACTAGAAAACCAAAAAACTAAGTTTATAAGACAATTAAATTTACAAAACTTAATTTAGAAATAAGATTTTTATGAAATAATTGTTAATAATATAAAAGAAACGTTGAATAAAAATTATGATATTATGACAGTAAATGATTTTTTAAATTAATGTTTTGATTTGATATCAGATAAAAATTATATAAATGTTCAGATATTAAAATTAAAAAATTATTTTAAATTAGTTTTATATTTTAATAAATTAAATATTAATTTAAATTATTAAAATTTAAGTGAATAAATAAATCTTAACTTCTTATTTGAAAAAATTAATGTAAAATTATTTTTATATATATTTAGTAAACTTAATTATAAAATAATAATGATTTAATAGATATATTATTTATTGTCGAAAATCTTGATATTTCTTAAAATTAAAAAGAAGAATTACATTAAAATATCTATAATTTTTCTTAAATTTTATTTAAATAAAAACATTTTTCAAAATATGAAGAAATATTTTAATATTTTAAACAAAATAACTCTTTTTATTCAGTTTAATGTGGAAATTTATATTTATAAGAAAATATTTTAGATTAAAATAAAAAGGAAGTATTAATAAATTATTTATTATTAAAATCTGACGATATACGAATTCTTTAAAAGTAAATTTTATAATATTATATAATAATATTTAAATATTTATTCTATTCTATTCAAGAATGGTTTAAATGACATAAATAGATGGTATGTTCAAATTTAAATCTTAAATTATATTTTAAAATTTTTATCTTTTAGAATCATCTGCAAAATAGAAATAATAAAAAGATTTTAGAATTTAAATATATTCAATTTACGATATAATATTAAATAATTTTGATAAGAATTTGATATAATAACTCAATTAAATTCTAGAAGAATTAACAAATAACTATCAGTATTCTCTTTATAGGTTATACTTATAAAAGGATTTAAATTATCATGAATTAAGTTTCATATTTGAAAAATTGATTTAATCAAATATTTTTAATAAGATAAAGTTATGCAAATCTTTACTTTTAATTTTGTAATATAGGTTAGACTTTAATACGTATTATTCGTATGAATATTTTGATCTTGAAAAAAAAGCAAAGAATCTTATTAATTATTAATTTTTAGAAACTCAAGAATTAGGAATCATTAAATAATATTTAATCATTTTAAAGCTTCTAGAAAGATAAGATGATTACATTTAATTTATCAATCCAAAAGATTTAAAAGAATTCAATAAATTTATATTTGATTAGAATTTTAGAAATCAATTATTGATGAAATAAATTATGGACGAAAATAACTTTCAATTATTTGAGTCTTTAAAAGTAATAATTGATCTTAAAAACTTTAATCTTTTAGAAATTTATTAATATCAATTAATTTCCAAACTAAATAATTTGCAAATATTAAATATAAATGAAAAAGAATAAAAAGATTATGAAAATTAATATTATAAAGAAACATATGAGATACTAAAAAAAATAATTATTTTAATAGAAACTTAAAATAATGATAAAAATTAATAAATTTAAGTAGCAGATAAATGTATTTAGGAAGTATTTAATAAAATAAAAAATGATGATATTATTTTAAAAAGATATTTAAATATATGTTTAAAATTTTAAGAAAACTATTAAATCAAAATAAATAAATACCATGTTTAATTAATTAAAAGTCTAATAAAAGTCTTAAATTATAATATGCAATGGAAAAACATCATAGATTATTAGTATTTATTTGACATTTAAGTTATAAATGTATAATAATTAAGTGAATAATCATTAGACTAATATTTAACTAAATTAAATGAATTATCTAGTGAATGTAATATTCTTTTGTTGAGTAAAATTATTCCAAAAATAATAAATTATCATAATATTGATTAGATTTTAATAAGAAAATTTGTTCATAGAAAAATAATTAAAAATCTTAATTAAAAAGATATAGATATTATAGAATAGTTATTTATTTAAAAGTTGATTTTAAAAATAGATAAAAATTAGCTTGAAATACTTTTCCAAGAAATAACAGATATTTAAATTAATAACAGTGAAGAATTTAATAGATTAGATTTTTATATTGAATTAATCTGGATGTAATTAAATTAAAAATGAAATAAATTTATTTATATTATATTTATATTTGTATTTATAATTATATTTTAATAAAACAACAATATAAATTTTTGAATAATAAATAATAATAATTTATTTATTAAATTTTTTAAATATACAGAAGAAGAATGAGAAGATCTTTGAAATTAATTGGCTTGCCTATAAGTTTAGCACTAATAAGTTAACACTCTAAAGTTAAATAACAATGCAACGATATAAAACTATATTTATGGGGCAATGGAGAATATTAAGCAAGACCAGATGCTTCCATGCAATTTGGTAATTTCCGACCAAAACTAATAAAGAATTTTGGAAAAGATTAACTAAACATTCAATTAAAAGATATAGGATTCGGATATAAATATAACGGAGGAATAGATCAATAAGGAAGATTATTAATATTCATTAAGGAAATAATAGATTCAGCAGAGAGCCAAGAAAGTGACAACAATATAAGTGAACACATAATTTTAGATGATAAAGAAAATTACAAACAAATAGGATTCACAGATGGGTTTATCTGGGGTCTATCAGAAGAAGGACGAGTATTCCAATGGAAAATAGAGAAAAACTCTTAAGAGAAATACAATAGATAAATAAAAACAGGAGAGAAAAGAATGCTAGAATCTTTAAAAGAGTACAATATTAAGGAAATGGGATTGGGAGAGGACCACGTTGTATTTTTGAGTGATAAATAGAAGGTAATTAGTTTAGGTGATGACACTTATGGTCAATGTGGGATAGGACCAAAGGTATAAAATTTGAATAGAATGACTATGCCGCCCTTCATTGGAAATAGGGTCAGTTTCCCTTACCATATTTCAGAGTTGGATGATAAATAGATTATCAAGGTTGTTTGTGGATAGCATCATAGTATTGCTATATCCTAAGCTGGTCAAGTTTATGTCTGGGGCAATAATAGTCATCTTTAGTTGAGTCATCGTAAGGAGTATGCTAAGTAGGAATCACCTCTCATGGCTATTTTTAAACCTACTCCTTTAAATTTCTTTTAACTTAGTGATAACAAGGTTGTTAATGCTGCTGCAGGTATTCATTTGTTATTATCTTATAATCATATATTATCATTTAATATTATATTTTATCATCTAATATTATAAAATTTATCATTTATTATCATTAAATTTTATTTATTATATATCATTTATTATCATATATTATTTTATTATTCTATATATTTATTATTTTATATTTATACTTATTATTAAATATTATGATGTGCTAAAACATAATCTCTTACTTTTTTATATTATTAATGTGAATATCAAAATTATAATCAATGTGATTGTAACTTTTTAATAAAGGAGATAAATTTACAATATTTGTGACTATACAAAATCAAACTAATGAAACAGAAGTATTTGGAAGCGGTGAAAATATGAGAGGACAATTAGGAAGTGGAGGAACAAGACATGTACAAGATTTAACATTGATAGAAAGTTTATCAAACTTTCAAATAAAAGATAAAAACAATATATAATAGTAAGTAAGAATAGATGAAATAAAATGTGGAAATAATCATTGTATAGCCAAATTAAATGTTGGAGTGCTAATGTAATGGGGAGATAATGAATATGGACAATAAGGAAACGGCAAAAGAACTTATTTAGAAACTCCTAAAATTATTAATTAGTTTAAAAATGAAAATGTTACTCATGTTTTTGCTGGTTAGAATCAGACAGCTGTATTTATATAAAATAATGATAAATGATTATATATTTATACATAAAAGAGCCTAATTAATTAAATAATTTGAATTATAAAAATAATAAAATGAATACTAGATAATCTAGAAGTAAGTCTCAACAAGCTTAAATCGATCATTAACAATAACAACATTCACAATAATAATTGAGAAGTTCAAATAAAAGTAGCAGTAATAGTAGTCAATCCAAAAGTTACTTAGAATTGATTTAAGAGTATCTTTAACTTTACGAATAGCAACATTTGAATCAAATGCCTAAAAAAGGTTATAATTTATATGAAGACTTGAAAATTATAGTTTTAATTGCCACAGATGAAACTTAATCTAAATTAGGATAATAATTCTGGGAAAACATAAGGTAATGATAAATAAATAATAAAATAATTAATTAATAATAATATTAATGTTAATAGCAATAAACATTTGAAACACAGAACTGTGCAATCATTAAAAGATAGGTATCGTTCTTTTCTTAGGTATTTGCAAAAAGATGATTTCAACACAATAATTAACCATTTAAATGAAAGTGGATTGAAAGGTTACTTATAGTTTGAATCTAAGACTGATGGCAATAAATAGTTGAAAGGTATTTAAGAATCAGAGCACAGAGAAATCTAACAGTAATAATTATAGCAGTAGTAATTGATTGAATAAAAGAATAAAATAAAGGAATAGAATTGATAAATGGAGTAAAAAGTTTTAAAGGATTATCACAAGTAAAAAACAGAGAGGAAAGGTAAAAGATTAGACAATCAAGGATTTGCTATTATGTAAAATGTTCATAATTATATTAATTCCAATATTCTTTTCAAATCTGATAACCAAATTGCAAAGGAGAAAGAAACTATATAGATAATTCATTCTTAATATCTAGTTAATAAACAAAAGTTTGATAAAATTGAAATGTTGTCCAAATAAGTTATAGTTGATTAATTAGCCAATTAATACAAATAGTTTTCCAAGTATGAAATCATCACTTTTATAATCAGTTTTCATCAAATTTTTAATCTAGATTTACAATCTTTACTTAATGACTTAAGTACATAAAAAGGAAACTTTTTTTAATTGCTTAATTTTTTCTGCTCTAATTCTCAATTAACAAAATCATCATGGCTTTTACTTAAAAATTATGATATCATTAAAAAAGTTAAAACTCCTGACTATTATTAGAAAATACTTAGTCTTAATAATCAATCCTTACTAAAAAAAATAAAATGAATGTTTATTATTTTAGTTTATTAATATATTCATAATTTTTATTTGATATAAATTTATTTATTTATAAAATTAAAAAAATGAATCCAAAACAATCAAAAAAAATATAAAATATATAACTGAATTAACAAATAGATGTAAGTTATGAAATAATTTGGATATACATTAATGAATCTAATGAAATAAAAATAATTAAATAAATGAACTAAATTAAATTTGAATGTATTTAATTATGTTAAAAAAATGTGTGAATTATATATCTTACAATAGTAAAATTAAGATCATGTTTTTAATAAGCCAAGAAAAACAATATCAAAATTTTTTAAAGAAAAATAAGAAAAAGATATTGTTTTAAAGAGATTTATATTTTATTGTTAAAATATTTAGTATTGAAAATAATATTTAAGTAAAAGAACAAAATTTTTTCAATAATTTATCATTATTAATAGGAAAAATTGAAAGTGATAAAAAGAAAATGTTAGAAAGATAAAGTAAAGAGATTTAATGGGAATATATTCAAAATGAAGTTTAATAGTTAATTTTCAAAAATAAAACGCATTTTAATTTTATATGTATTTAACTTTAATCTTAAATAAAATATAAAATAAATTAAATCACAAGGAAATTGCTAAATAAGATTTTTATGAGTTTAGTAAAGAATATATCGAAATAAATAATAAATATTAAATTAGGAAATAGTAATAATAAAAAATTTTAGATTAATTATTTGGTGACATTAACAGAATAATAGAGAAAAAAAATCTACCTAATTTTAATAATATTAATATTAATAAAAATGATGAATTTAAAAATAAAAGCATTATTTATACATTATTATACAAAGTAATCTTTTATGTATTATATGATAAATACATGTTTATCATTAGAAGATATAGAATAAGTTTTTTGTTTAAGATATTTTATATATAATTTAACAAAAATTTAAGATAATTAAAAGCTTAAAATATAAATGTTGTTAAAAAATATCCTTTTTATATAGAGAAGTAAATTTAAATGAATAAGAAATATAATACTTATAAAAAAATAATGGTTAAATATTTTTAATTAAAGGATTTATTTCAACTAGTGATAAATTATAAGTTGCCTAAGGCTTTGCCAAAAAATACATTATTTAAAATATAAATTAGTTTATAAAATAAGGAATAAAATTTATATTATCATATTGATAAATTTTCAGAATTTTCAAAAGGAAATGAAGTATTATTTTCTAACAATAATTTTTTAAAATTTTATTATTTATTGAAAATGTATTTAATATAATAATCATAAAAATTTCATTTAGTTAAACTGTAATTATTTACAAAACAATAATATTATGAATACATTGAATAACATAATAAGGAATTTAACAATTATAGAATAAAATAGAAATGAATTTTAAGATGAATTATAAGTTTAATAAAAAGTATTATTTGAATTGTAAAAATTTAACTAATAAATAAAGTTATTGGAAAGAATGATGAAAATTAATAATAATTAGAATAATTCTTATTAAGCATATTTATTAAATAACTTAAGGTCTTCCCTATTTTTGCTTAAGGATAATATGATCTTGCAATTGAATATCTAGAAAAAACATTGAAAATATATATATCAATTCATGAATCAGATTATCCAGATGTAGCTACTTAATTTAATAACATAGGTACTGCTTATATAAGCTAAAAGATAATATGATTTAGCAAATAATTATTATAAATAATCCTAGTAAATAAAAAATATATAATTTAATTATATTCTAAAAATTAAATTATAAAATAATACGTTTCGTGTTAATATTGTTGGTATTTTTAATTATATTAAAATAAAAATTATTCTTATTAAATAATTAATATTGATTATTAAATTTAATTAAATAATTTTATTTAATTTATTATAAAAGATTAATTTAATAATGAATTATTTTTTTTAAATATTATTAATCATTTAAAAAAATTATCTGCTTTCTTTTTTAAGATTTTTTCTTTTAGAGAATAACAAAATTCCAAATAAGTTAAAAAAACTCATAACTCATTTAATTTTTTTCATGTTCATTTAAAAATTGTACAAAGTTCTGAACGTGATAATTATAAAATACAATTACATCAATTATAATATATAAGGATTTAAAAAAAGATCAAGATAATAATTATTAAACTAATAAATATTACACTTTATCTAAATGGGAGAATATTAAAAAGCTTTGATTTGATACCTTTCTTATTTCTTATAAGAATATTAATATATTTATACTAATTATTTTTAATCAAATATATATTTATTTAGTTTGCTAAATATATAATAGGTGTTAATCACTATAAATAAATCGATTGATCTGTTTTATTTTTTAAATATTCATAAAAATAAAAAAATAAGCCTTTACTAGGAACCGTTTTAAACAGGTTAGGAATAAAACCTTTATAAAATCCTAATAATCCTTCTTTTTATTTAATTTTAAGAAAACAATCTGTAACATTGACATATTTCTATTATTTATTTTGATCATAAACCAATTATCCATTTTCTAAATATTAGTATTAATTCTATTATATTCTAGTCCTTAAAGTAGCAAGAGGATACAAAATAGTAGTCGCTAAAAATTTACTAATTAATCCTGAAATTAAAGGCAAAGTATTTTAATTAAAAGAAGTATTATGTAATTTGTTTTTTAATACTTCATAAGAATACATCAAAATGATTCCATGGGAAGACAAAAACAATGATAATATCATTCCTCTATAAAATCCAAAAAATTTATAATTGGTAAATATTTCACGTACATTTTAAATAGTAGTCCTTCATAAATAAAATATAAAAATAATACTTGAATGAGTTTTAATTACTAACAGAGAGAATGAGCCTATTTTTAATAACAAACAAAGGTTAAACAATGAGGAGACTGATAATGCTGCTTTCAAAACTGGACTTGATAACTACAAGATGATTATTTTAGTATAAGAAATTATTGTGTTTCTTGCGATTCTCATAGCAAGTAAAGAAAACCACTCAAGCTATTGATTGTGATAGAATTGAAGATAACGCCCCTTTATAAAAACCACGCATACCTTCTTACCTTTTTATCTACTTCAATGCATCTATCACCCCATTATATTTTGGAATCAAGTTCCTATCAAATCCATCATGACCTTATATTTTATACTTTATTTTTTTTTACTTTGCATTCTCACTTTTATCACATCTAATGGATGGAATAATATCTATACACACACTGAACTTGAAAATGCTATCAATCCTATTTTTATACTATCTTTTACACTTTATATAGTTTTATTATAATATTTATTTAATATTTCCATTATAATCATTAACAAATTTTTTTATTTAAACTATTATATATAGTCATACTACGTCATTATTTTTAAGTATTTGCTTTTAGTTTATATTTCAAATATATCAAATTCTGAATTATATCATATATATCAATTTTTTGTAAAAGATTAATATATTTTAAATGATTAATTTCATCTTAATTTTTACTGGGATAATTTTATTAATGGTTTCATTAATAATCAAAATAAAAAAAATTAAGAATGAAAATTAAAAGTAAATATATAAAAAATAATTAATTAGATAGGAATGAGATTAAAATAATAAAGTAATAGAGTAATAATAATAATAATAATTATAAAAAAAGAATTATTAAGTGAATATATGGTATGGATCATAATCAGGAACAGCAATAAAACTATGTAACTAATTAGCTTAAGAATTAGAAGAAAAAAGAATCGAGACAAAAATAAATGATTTAATAGATTATAAAGAGCTAAAGGAAAATAATAGATAAATGAACATTATATTAGTAGCAACTCATGGAGAAGGAGAACCAACAGATAATGCTAAAGATTTCCATAAATATTGCTAATAAAATATAGAAGAGAATAAGAAAGTAATGAAAGGAGTAAATTATTGTGTTTTTGGATTGGGTAAAAGTAGTTATGAACATTATAATGCAATGGGAATATACTTTGCCTCTGCATTTGAACAATTAGGAGGAAAACTAATACATAAGAATGGATTGGGAGATGATATGGGTACTCTCGATGATGATTTTGATTTATGGAAATCCACTCTTTATTAAAATCTAAATACTGCCTTTTCATAAATCCCAAATTTATCTCAACCAATTATCGTCAAATCTAAATTAGTATTTGAAGAGTATAACCAATTTTCATCATCAATATAATAATAATTAGATAATTTGGATATTTATGAATTCTAGACGAAATAATTATTGTCATCCAAATCAGTTTTAGTTAAGTCAATTAAAGAGCTTAGATAAAGCACAGAAGAAGGTAGCACTCTTCATATTGTGTTTGATACTAACACATAAATAGAGTATGAAACAGCTATGAATCTAGGAGTTTTCATTGAAAATAGTGAAGAAATAATATAAGAATTGAAAAATATCTGTCAACTCGATCTTAATTAATAAATAATAGTTAGATAAGAAGGTTAAGGTAGAATTATTAAGTTACCTTTCCCTTCTCCTATAACAGTTAAGGAAATATTGACTAAGTATGTTGATGTATAGGGTCAATTGAGAAAAAAGCAGCTAAAGGATTTAGCAGAATGTGTTAATGATTAAAAGAAAAAAGAAGAGCTATTAAAAATTGCAGAAAGCAAAGAAGAGTTTAAATAAAAAATTGAAGAAAAAATGACGACTTTATTGGAATTGATTCAATAATTTAATATAAAACTAAGCATAAAGGAATTAGTGGAGATAGGTACAAGGATAAATCCTCGACTTTACACAATTAGCAGCAGCAATAAGCAACACAAAGGAGAATGTCATATCACAGCATCTATTACTGAAGATTCACTAAAATCAGGAAAAATTAAGGTTGGACTCGCTAGTTAATATTTCAAGAATCTTCAGAAATAATTGAATTAAGGATAAACAATAAATGTCAAAATTGATTTCAGATAAAGCAATTTTACTTTACCTAATGATACTTCTCTTCCAATTATCATGGTTGGACCAGGCGCCGGTATTGCTCCGTTTAGAGCCTTTATTTGGGAAAATCATTATCTTAAAAATAACTAGCTTAATTTTTTTAATAATCTCACGCTTTATTTTGGATGCAGGAATCAATCCAAAGATTTTATTTATTAGGATGAACTCACTCAACTTTTAAATATAAAAGCTTTTAATGATCTTTATACTGCTTTTAGTAGAGATTAGGTATATTATTTATTTTATTATTTATTAAATAGCCATCTAAAATATATGTTCAAAATCTTATTCTTTAAAATAAACAATAAGTTTATCAACATATTTAAGATCAAGGAATTATCTATTTATGTGGAAATACTCAAATGGGCAAAGATGTTTCAAAAATTCTAGTTGATATTATAGCTGAATTTTAAAATATATCCTAAGAAGAAAGTCAAAAGTAAGTTTCATTATTAGAAGAGAACAAAAAACTTATTAAAGAATTATGGGGATGATTTTTTATTATTTTAATTAAAATCTTTTATTTTTATATTCTATAATTATATATATTTATATTTTAATGGAAAATTAAATATAATAAATTCTGTTTTTAAAAAGTTAAAAATTAGAATAAGATGAGCTTTAAATATTACAAGATTTAAAATAATTTCAAATAAAATAAATTAAGATGCTTCAATTTTTTTATGATAAATATGAAAAATAACTTTTAGATATAATAGATTGAAACTAATTTTAATGTAATTTAAATTTAATTATTATAAAGCAATTATATTAAATAGTAGTTAATCAGTAATTGCATTGTAAATTTTAGTCCAAAAAAATAATAAAATTTTAAATATTTTGTAAAACAAAAATTATTATGTTGTTGGAAATAAAACTAATACCTAATTAAACAAATTAATTTAAAAAGATGCAAATATGATATTTTAGAATTAAAAGGAATTAATCGAAAAATTAGATTTATATTTTTAATAAAAAATTGAATAAACATAAATTTTATATTTATAAGGAAATTTAAGTGAAATTGTAAATTATTATTATAAATATTAATAAAGATTAATTTTAATAGTAAATAAGTCATAGTAGAGTACTAAATTTGTTACGAAAATTAATAAATAAGTTAATAATATTTTGAGTATCAAATTTAAAAATAAAATATTTTTAATTTAAAATATATTGTTTATTATAGTCCTTCTAATATAGAAAACTTTATCAAATTAACTAATAATTCAAATTTTAAATAAAATATTAATCTATAATCAATCTATTATATCGCTTTAGGTCAAAAATCTAAAAATAAATTTATAGAATATAATAATACAAATAATTTAGGAATTTTTAAAATTTAAGCTTGTATCTAACCAAATATTTAATCCATTATTGAAGAAATTTAAAAAATAGAAAATAAATCAGATTAATGAAATATAAATAATAAAAATGATTATATAAAAATATTAAATCAATTTTAAACTAAAAATATATCTTTACTAAAATTTTTGACATCTCCTTTTAATTTATATTGATGATAATTTTATTAATAAATATTATATAGTTATGCCAAGTATATGTCAAATTAAATTTGATATAATTTAGAACAAATGCTTGCAGGAGTAAATAAAATAGGAATCAGAATCAATGCTTGAAAAATATATCTTTTTGTTTATAACCTTCTTAGAAGAGGTAATTTTTTATAAAATAAACAAACAGGCATGGAAAATCCAAAAAATACAAATAAAGTTGTCATTTTAGAACTTTGATTTATTTATTCCAAATCCTACTATTATTATTTGTTTAAAAAAATTAGCAATTTATATTTTTTAGGTAGCAATAAAATATCTGAGAGGTACTATTCTGGAGTCGATTACTTTTTTTTGCTATATGTTAAATCTTCTTTATATTAAACTAAATTCATAGATATTAATAATTTATTAATAATAATAAAAATATAAGTATAAGTAAAATAAATATAAAATATATTATTGTATTAATAAATATAAATAAATAATAAATCAGTTTTCTTTTTTAAATAAAATTTTAGCAGTATAAATCATATAAGGGTCACATTTTTCATAAATAGACTCTATAATACAATTATAATCATTTTGAATTTTTCCAGTAAAATAAATAATACCAGAATTTCCTTTAAGAACAACTTCTAGATTTAAATCTAGAATATGTTAGTTAAGATAAATATAAAACTAAATAGGAGGTAACTAATGATCATTGACAATAATATTGTTATCTATGATATCAACTCTAATAACAATATCAGGGTCCTACTTGTAATTAGATAATAAATGAATTTGATGATTATTAAGAATAGAATCTGAAAGGGGAGCTTAAAAAATATTAAAAAAGGAGTTCCTTGAATCTCTATTGAAATGCCAGACGACGCTTTTAGGATAAGGATTTCTTTTAAACTAATAAACCCAATAAAGAGCCTACTAATCCTCTCTATCCATCCAATGAGCTTTATCTTTAACAATATGACACTGATGAACATAAGTATTAGTATTTTACTATTATAAATTGAGTAACTTTTATCCATACTGATAAGCAACAGCACTCCTATTATAAGCATGATCATTCTCTCCACAATGAATGCTAAATGGAAGATTGATCAAATTGAGTGGAGAAGCATCGTTAGGATGTCCTGCCATCATACAAGCTCCTGCAAGATAATCAGCCAATCTTGGAGCCATCTAATAAACTCCATCTCCACCAGCACTATATCCTATTAAGTAAACTCTATTCAAGTCTATCTCATCATTTATATAACTTAATAGTATTAATCTTCGCATAAATACTTAAATATGCTCTTAATGCCATAGATTCCATGTGTCAGTTGGTCCTCTTGGAGTTATGTATACACAGTTATCTGGAAGATTGTATAAATTCTGCTGGTTTTAGTATTATACATCGTTTGTTTATTTTGCACATCCTCCTCCTCCGTGAAGAGAAATGTAAACAGGATAACCTTTTTCTTATTTTTTTCCCACTTTCTTTACTGTGAAAATCATTTCGTATTCTTTGAATACTAGACAACGTTCAATATATTCTTGATTGTGTATATTCTTAAAATCTTATATGAAATCATTCCATAATGTTTATTATATGTTATCTTATTCCATATTTATTTATTATATCTTAACACTTTTCTTATGCAAGTTATATATATTTATTTTAACAACTACTAATTAAATGCAAATACTCAAAAAATATCATGAGAAGCTATCTGATTACAATAGTTAAATTAGAGACAAAGATTTATCACTATAATTATAAAGATAGTAATGTGCTACAGCTTAATCTTTAACAAAACTATCATTTTAAGTAAATTATAAATAAATAAAATGAAGAGAAATATTTAGAGCTAAGAAAGGAATAGTTCATTGATAAAATCTCATGGAATAGGATTTAACAAAAGTTATTACAATAATAATTAAGCTTTCAACTCCAACTTCATATTTAAAAAATAATCAGCTATTGTTGACAATGAGTGCAACAACATGACTCCTAATTAAGTCATTTAAGCGAATAATTTTGAAGGGCTTAAGGTTAAACTGTTTGATAGTAAAGTCATGAAAACTCAAATGAAGGATTCATACAAAAATGTAATTTAAATAATTCATAAATTACAACTTATATTTATCTTTATTTTTATTATTAATATTGATGTTCATGATATTATAATTATACAATAATCATTAATATTATTATAATTTTTAATTAATATTATCCAAGAATACTCACAACTTAATCTCGAAGTAACATAAAGTTTATAATCAAGCAAAAAATTTAGAAAAAGATAAAGATTTAATTTATAAAACACAATAAGAATAATAAAAAATAAATGCATAATTATAAGTGGCTTAGAGAAATATAGACGATCTGAGATATTTAAATGAAAAAGTAATATTATTTGATTATTTATATAAATAAGATAATGTTGCATAATGAGCAAAAGATGAAAGAAATAAAAGACTTTGAAACATTAATAAACCAGTTCAAGTTAGAAGTAATTTAGAAAACAAAATTTTCAAAATAGGAATACCATGATAATTTATAAAATAGAAAAAAAAACAAACAGCTTATAGAATAGCAGTTTGTAATAAACAAGTAATTAGAGAATTTCGAAAGCAAACTATCATAAATCGTAAATATAATAATGAATATAAGTAATATGATACTCACATATATAACACGAAATTAATGCAAGGAAAAAGCAACAAAGATTGAATAGTATATAATATATTATCAGAGACTCAATAATTATTTGATAAACTCTAAATATCTTTACGAGTATTGTTTAGGAGGGATAGCAGAGATTGTTTTCCCGAAAGCAATTGATTTTGCCATGTATTCGAGTTTCTTCTTCGTGCTTTTAATATATTATAATATAATAATTTATTATTATAATAAAAATTATAATAATAATGATATTAATAATGATAATAATTATGATAATGATAATAATAATGATAATAATAATAATGGATATAATAATATTGGTAATAATAATGATGATAATTATTATAATAATACTTGAATTAAGTAAGGATGTCAATGACTCCTATGAAGTAAGTACAATTGCCATCAAGTGATTAAATACCTTTTTCTTCAAAGGCTTTTTAATTTTCAATAATATTATTATTATTAAGATTAATATTATCAGTATAACTAATGATATCTTGACTTTAACTCATGATGTTTTTATCATTTTTCTTATGATGAATTCCAATCAAAAGAGAATAATCAATAATCTAATTCTTGATAAAGAACTCACTATCATTAACCAAACTCTAATAAAGATTGACAGCCTGCTCATTAGGAATATTAATCTTCAACTTATTATTCAAAGCATCTAGATCCTTTAGAGCAATTGATGGATCCAAATTGGGAGGAGTCTTCCTTCCATAAAGACTACCTTTAATATCGTACCTTTAATGAATCTCTTTATAAGTTTAAAACAGATTATTGAAAATGACAAAATACATTTTTTATTAAATAGACTTATCCTTAACTTTAATTCTCATCTGATGCATGCCATAAAACTTAACCATCCTAGAATTGGGATACTTTAACAGATGATCATGATAACTCTTGAGAATTTATTTAAGAAACTAAAACTCATCTTTCTTAATAGTCTTGAGTATATAACGTCCATCACTCGAATAATAAAAAAAACTACCACTTTTTCCACTACTTACTAGTTCCTAAACTGAATTAATTTAAGCCTTTAAAAAACCATCGAATAGTTTCTATGGTCCTATTGATTATAAATAGTCATTGTAACTTATACCCATCATGTTTCTAATTTCTTTAAATACCATTGGTGCATAATCATAGAACTTGCATTTTTAGAAAAATTAAGAACTACTTTCAACTCCATCTTAATAATTTTAAGGCACTAATTCAAAATAATATTTTAAAGAAAAGTCTTTATATTGTAATTGCTGTTTGTTTTATTGGGCTGATCGCACTGCCATCATTATACCAGTCATCATGTTTTGAATTAATATCTGATTTTAGTGACCGAAAAACACTAGGTTTTTAAATTTATTTTCGTATTTTGTAGCTTTGCGCTTTTTCTTTGGCACATTCTGAGAAATTAACATCAAGTTTATTTATTCATCTTTTTACTCTTTATTTTTTGGCATTTTATATAAATCTTACTCTATATTATTTCTTAATTAAATTGTATTTTTAAACAAATCTACTAGTTGTTTCTGAATTTATTAAAGATTTTAATTCTATAAATATTGATTATTATTTCTATCATCATCATTTTATTTTTAATTCAAAAATAAGTTTTTTTCAAATTATCTAATAATAATTGAATCTTTTAAACTTTAATCAGTTATTAAATCAATATCAATTTATTCTATATCTAAACCTTGATCTTCATTTTAAATTTTTTAGATTTATGAATGATCAATTACTTCTTTTTTTTGATTCTTAATTGTTGGATGAATATCATAAGAATTACATTCCTATTATGTATTAATATTAGATTCAACTTTTTAAATTATCTAATTGTTTTATTAATTAATATTTATATTTATATTATTTATTGTTATGCCTTTATTTTCAAATTATTATTAAATATTTTTTAGTTCTTTTTTCTAACTATATTAATAATTTAATTATTCAGAAAAAGCCACAGAATTCACCTCGTTTTCTTCCATTATAGGATCATTTTTATTATTCGAAAATATTTTATCATTAATTATATATTCACTATTTTTTTAATAGTCTCCTTAAGTTTTATGCCTTTATCTTACTTCACTCTTATATAAATCTTCATAATTATTTTGGGATTTTTAAACAAAAACTAAACTCTTACTAATATTTTCATTTCTCGGTATGTTTTTTTATAAATTTTGAAGATTTTCAACTATATTTTAAATTCCCATTTCTATCTTAAACACTTCTTTTACTATTTTGAATGACTTTTTTTTGTCATACTATTCGTCATTAATGACAATATTTTCATGCATTCCTTTACTTAAAAAATCAAATATTTCTAATAAATTAGGATTTAATCTTAATGCTTCTTTAAACATTTTGAAATCGACCTTTTCTTTTTTTTCGGGATCCAATTTCCAATAAATATCTTCAATATGTTAATCAAGTTTAATTTTTGCTCCTTCATCTATAAATTATAAAATAAAATGATATGAAATAAAATAATAATGATAATAATATAATATTATTATGAAAAAAATTTAGAAATATAATAATATGATAATAATATAAAATTAAAATACCAATAGTGTTTCTAGTAACATTGGTCCATAAGCCTATGAAAAGTCTAATAAGTTCACTAAAAGTAATAATATCAAAGTAGCCTTTCCTGTCAATATCAATTAGATCAAATGTGTATTTCTACTTTTATTATTAATTTCCATGAATCATAATATTCAAATAACTAATATATTCTTTAAATCCTACTTGACCATCTCAGTCGATATCTATTAATTTGTAAATTCTTTCACTTAATTGATTAGATTAGGATTCCTCCATTCCCATTAATCCCATCATTTCTCTAAATTATGAAATATTCATCGTTTTATTATTATTTGTTAATTTATAAAAACGTGATCTTATTTCCAATATTTCACTTCCTTAAAAGTTTGTTATTTATCTTAAATGTTATAATTCATTCTTTAAATACATGTCTTTATTTTTTTTATTTTAACAACCACATATTAGCATTTATATTATATTCTTTATTATAATACTTTTTTATATTTCTTTTTAAATAAATTTTTTTAGTTAATTATATTTATAAATTTTCAAATAAAATTTTATTATTTTAAAAACGAAAATAATACTAATTAAAAAAATTATTTATAATATTAATCTTTTTAATAATATTTATTTTTAAATTAAAAAATTGATTAATTTTTTATGCTGATAATTTTATTATTTTAATTTAAATTTTATTAATAATCATAAATTAAAATATATAATTAAATAATTTATTTTAATAGACTTCAAATAATAATGTAAATAAAGATAAATAAACTAATAATAATTGATAAATAATAATATATTAAATCAATTCAATTCAAAAACTATTCTCGTCTTTTTTTTATTATAAATAATTAGGTAAAACTCCAATAGAGCTATTTATTAGATATTTATCAGGAGAAGGCATATTTCTAATACTATTAAATTGAATTTGCTTAATAATATCATTTTAAGGTTCATTGAACTTATAAGCTATATTCTTATCATTAAACTAAACCTAATAAGAATTGGGTGCGACTTGATTATTACTATAATTATTAAACCTCTAAGCTGTTCCAAACTTAATAGCAGTATTATTTTAAATGGCATTAAGATTGTAATGACCAGGTCCAACAGTCTGTATGAATAAAGGATCAATACCTTTTTATTCATAATACTTCACCTTGCATAGATTATCTTAACTAATATCTTTTGCTATTTCATATTTACCAGGGCCTGTTAATATCTAATGCTATTCCAAAGGAGCCTGATAAAGTTGTCTTTCTTTTCCAAATTTATAACTCTTTTCTTTTTTTATTTTTATCTCTTTATACTATCCTGGACCAGGGTTATTATTCTGACTCTCAAATTATTTAGTTTCTTTTTTTTCTAAATCAATCACCTGTTTTTGAAATGCACTTTTTTTACAACTTATTGTTCTGTGTTCTTAATATTTTCCTGGACCTGGTACAGAATTTATTTTTTTTTCTTATTTGTTCCATCCTTTTAAAGTAATTTGTTTGTTTCGAATATTTTTCTAATAGATAAAATCTTAATAATCACAAGGACCTGGATCTTCCTGATCCTTATCTTCCTTAAACTTTTTCTCATTTCCAAATCTTATAAATTATTATTATCATATTTAAATCAATTAGATTATTAAGTTATATTATATTAAAACTTCTATGCCTTTTATAAATTTTATTAATTATTGAATTATTTAATTATTTATATTTTAAGAATATAAATACTGTTATTATAAAAATTAAGATATGCTTTTAAGTTTTTAATAAAATTGCTAATTTATTGTATATTTTTTTTAATAATTTATTTATTATATAATTCTAAAATTTAATAATATTTTTGTAAATTTTAATTAATTAAAAAATATTTTATAATTTAGAAACAAAATTTATAAAAAAATAAATTATAGTTGACTAAAATAATTATAGAATATTAATAAACATTATACGTGTATCCGTTATTAGTGATATTTTATCTTGATTTATAAAAATATTTAGATGGTCCTGGTCCGATAGGCTTAGTACTAAGCTAAAATTTTTGCTAAGTTCCAAAAGTAGTTTTAAGCTAACTTTAAGATGATTTTTAAGTTAAGAACTTATTTTAATTAAGCTTAGGACACTAATTTAAGGATTAAGATTAATTAAGATGACCTATAGGTATTAAATCATTAACAAAAATATTAGATTTATGATTATATTTAGCTTTAGCAATGATTTAATTAATGAGCTAATAGTTATGTTAATGTTATTAACTTTCTTTTACAGCTTACTTGATATGATTATAACCATAAGTTAGTATTTAGTTAGTATGTTAAATCTAAAGAGAATCTCGATGGGCGAATGTGAATTTGGAAGAAGTTGGATTTGATTATAACTTATATGAATTAGGACAAACATTATGATTGCTATTGGATTTAGTATTCCATTTACCTTTTATAGTACATACCTTCTGCTGATCAGTGATATCTTTATCTATATTATATTAACCTACTGCTGCACCTTCATTATCTATCTTAAACAATTCTCTTTTAGAGTTCATTATAGTATAACTGTTCTGTTTTATGTTACCTCCAATTTAATATTCACCTACTCCTGGAAACTCTCCATTTATTACTACATCACCTATTCATATCTTTATTTATTTTATACATACTTCGCTATCCTTTTCCTATTGATGTTGTTCCATAAAATTTCTATATCATACTTAGACTCATCCTTTTATATTTTTATTATTTTTATTATATTATATTAAATTATTCTTATTATAAATTATATATTATGATCTAATTAGCAACAAAATCATAATTGATCATTTTTTGAAAAAGATGTAATAGAGTTAAAAAAGGATAATAAATAAAGATAAGATTTTAATTTAGAATAATTGATTATGAGTATTGGTTGTTAAGAGATTAATATTAGTAAGTAATTGAGATTATTAAGATGTGAATTGAAGTAATTACTAGTTGATTTCTTATGAGTATAGTGGTTATTAAGGTTAATTTTAGTTTTATTTTTATTAAAGTTGAGATTGATTTTATTGTGATTAAGATGATTATTAGTTTTAATAATTAATAATAATAGGAAGGGGAACAATAAATGGATTTTAAGAAACTACAGATTAAAGAATTTTTTTTATTGAATGCCAATTGGATTCAAACTCAGAAATAGAATCCTTCCTTATTTTATTAGCAAACACTGTTGATTTTATTATATCACATTTTACCATAAATTTAAGTTGTAAGTTTTAGTTGATTTATGTTAGTTAATAACTATTATAATTAAGAAATGAATCACAGTAAGGGATCTTTATTGCCTATAATTTATATATATATTTACGTATAAATATGGTCATCAATATATATATATTAAAATAATATTTAATTATATTAATTTAAAAATGAGTAATGATAATAAATTAAAATATGTAATTATAGTAAATAATAATATATAATTATAATATAATAATAAATAACATATGATGATTATAATGTTATGTACTTTAAACTGAGTCTAGAGTAAGAACTGCTGATTACTAAGCCAAAAGAAAGACTAAGTTTCTTTGATTTAAGAGTGAGTGGGAGCGAAAGGCAAAGGTACTTTGGCTCTAATGGGATGAGTGTATTTGATTACTCTTTCTGAACTCTCTTTAAAGTTTAGCAGTTGCTCAAGAGCCTCTTTGCTATTATCTTCCTTCTAATAGAAGTCAGGCACCTTCATATTTATATATTTTTAATCTTTATTTATCAATTCATTATCAAATAATAATTAAATTATTAACATATAATATCTTTAATATCATCTTATTATTACGTTTTTAACAAATTATTATCGTGCTATTATCAATTCATTAAAATTTAATTATCAAATTATTATCATATTATATTATTATTTACCTCAGTTAATTCATCCATTTCGATGTCTTTATCTCCAAATTCTTCATAAAGAACTGATTAAAAGCAGTCGTACTCTTTTTACTAATATTGTATCTTCCTTTTACTAAATATAAGTTGATAAAATTATTGAATATTTATATTAGAAAAATTTTATTCAAAACTGACATCATATTTTTCAAAAGGTATTATTTTATTAGATATTCTATTAATTCTTTCTTAAAAACGATTCATATGTGAAGATATTTAATTAGAATCTGTTAAAGTTTTAATAACAACTTACTATTAAAGACTGATATTTGATATAGAATTATCATTTTATTAATCTATTTTTTTATCTTACTCTTACTCTTATGATTATGATTACTATTATTATTATCATTCTTGCTTTTCCTCTTATTTGGTGTTAATTATTTGATTTGTGGATATTTAATTAATTTATGGAACAAAGTTTTTGCCATTATTGATGAGAATTTTATTAAGAATATTAAAAACATAGTCTCTATTCAAAAAAGAAGTAAAGAATATCTAACCTTATTTAGTTGTGATTTCAATCGAATTATTAAAAATTAATGCATTAATCCTTAAATAATGAATGGATATTACTTTTTTTGGATTGATATTATGTCTTCATAAGGAATTATTACTATTGTTTATCCAAAAACTAAGTTTTTAGGATTAAAATAAGAGTGAAAGCATAATTAATCATCAAAAATAAAAATTTTGCCTTGCAATATAACATTTTGAAACAAAGCACAATTTATTTTCTCATAAAGAATTGCTTTCTCATTTAAATTAAACTTCTTTTGGTATTTACGAGTCAAAGCTATTTATTAAAGATCTTGTAAATTATTCTCATTATTTTTTATCATTTAGTTTATATTTTCTGTTCCATTTTAAATATTTATTTATTCAGGCTCTATCTTCTCACTTTAATTTGATTCTTCGCTTTTTATTCTATTGATTCTATTTATTTATTCTTGTTACTCTATTTGACTTAAAATAATTTAATAAATATTTTATTACCAATTTGAATTAAGTAATTATAAATCAGGTGATTTAATATTATTTTTATCAGAATCTTCAAATATTTTTTAAATACCAAGATTATTAATATTTTTATTTCTGTAATCTTCATATAATTAACTAAACTGATAATTCTTTTTATTAACTTCATTAGTTTATTCCTTAAAAATAATATTAACGTTGTCATTTTAAATTTCAGATGTTTTTAATTTTTTATTTTCTTATTATAATTATTCTACTTAAATGATCATCATTTTACAATTTTCTTCAAAAAAATTAATTATACTCTCTGTTAAATTGTTATTGTATTAATCTAAACTGTAATTATTCTAAAAAAAAATAAGCACTATTTTTAATATAATTATCATTTACGATTATCAGTATTATTCTAGAAATAAAAGTTTTTATCCTATTCTTTTAACTAAACTTATTGTTTTTCTAAATTTGTTTTATCTATTTTTATTACTTTATTTACTATAATATTTACGTTTTAAGTAATTCTTTTTTGTTTAATCAATTGTATTTAAAGTTTTAGTCATTATTTCTATTTGTTATTTTTATTTATTTTAATATTCAGTTTAAACATTTTCAAAACTCTATTCCTTTTCTTTCATAAACTAAAATAAATTCTAAGCCATTCTTTAAATATTTACATCAACATCTAATATAAATTTAATTTTATTATTTAAAAAGTTAAAATCTTCATATGTTTATTTTTCTAAAAACATTTTTTTGTACTTTGCCATATTTTTATTCATATTTTCTAAATTTTGAGCTAGATCATATATAAAATTACGTCCTTATTTTAAGATTTAATTTTTTAGCTATTAGATTTCTATAATTATTTAAAAATATTATTCAAGGTTTTAATGAACTTATAATTAATCTTTTTCTTAAATTTCTATATATTTTTTTTATTTATACTATTCATAATATTTAATTATTGTAAAATCTTTCGGTTCAAGATTTTTAATTAACTCGTTTACCATATAATTTTAAATTTCTTAAACTAATTTCGGATTAAAATATTCAAAGATAGTGAAAATTTATTTAAGCTTCTTTTAAATAACATCTAATGATTCTATAATATTCTAAAAATTTTTAAATTAAATATACCTCTAAGTAAAGTTCTTAATATTTTACTAAATATGCTAAAAATTTTATGGAATTGTTTTTTAAAATATCTTAACATAATTTTACTTTATTTTAAAATTCCTACAATTATTATTTGGCTATAATTTCTGCTTTTATTAAAGATTGTTCATTATTATAGGCTTCTTTAATTACCTCTTAAATTTTACTTTCAGTTTCATTTTAATGACTTTTATTATATAAGTAATTAGGAGTAATCTTCAATTAGGCATGATAATATTTTAAATTTTCTTCAGACTTTTCAAACTTTTATTTAATCTTCAAAAATTCCTTTTTTTTATGATTAAATTTTAATAGAAAATCATTTAAACCTAAATTATTAATTGATGAAATAAATTATTTTAATATATTTTATATATAATCATACTATCTTGAGAATCTTTTTTTTCTTTTTGAATTGTTTCTATTTGATGTTCCAAATGTACAAACTAATTGAAAAATGTAGTGTCAATTAAGTTTTAAAGTTATTAACATATTTCTATTTAATCTAATATAATTTTTTTTGGCAACGTTTCTAAAAATAACTATAAATTATCATTTTATTAATCCTCATTCTTGTTTTAATTTAATTAATTTTTAACCATTTCTAAAATAGGCACTATTTTTTTTTGCAAATTATGACAGTTTTTGCTTATATTATCAGATGTTATTTTTAAATTATTAGAAATATCTTAGATTAAACATTTGAAATTATAATGAATTTTTATAATTTCTTAAAATTTAGTATTAATTAAGTCAATTTATTATTATTCATTATTAAGCATTAAACATATTTCTGATTTTTCCATTTTATTTTTAAAGTTTAAATTTATAATTATAAAACAAGATTTATAATACAATAATCAAATAAATACTTTTATATTGGAATAATATAAATTAGTTTATATGATTTTATATCATAAAATATTTAAATAATTTTATATTTTTTATAAAGATATTTATATTAAAATTATTTATTATTAGTATTTTTATAAATAAAGAAAAAATAAAATACATTGGGAAAAGCATTTATGAAAAATAAATTTATTTTAGTTTTTAATTTAATAAATAATTTAATATAAAATTAATTCATTAATTAATCAATCTAAATTTTTCCTACTTTAAATTTAAAGTTTTTAAATATTTTAAAGCCAATATTTTTTTTCCGTAAAACTTTTTGTTTTTAAAATATATTGCTGATCTCTAAAAATGATTTTGAACTTACAAAAATTATCAAGTTTCTAAAAATCTTGATGATAGTTTTAAACGAGAGTGCTATCAATGACAGGAATATAAATAGAAATTTAATTTTCATTTAATGTCTTAAATCCAATAAGTCCAATGTTAGATAATACAAAGAAATACTCTATCCATTTAGAAGAAAATAAGCTTTCTTCATAAATGCTTAGATAGCCCAAATAATTTGCATTCTTAAAACTATTTTTAATTTCGACATTCTAAATCAATTTGTTTAGCTGTTTTTTTTAAACATTTTCCAATTTTTCAATATCTTACTTTATATTTTTTATAAATTATTTTTAAAACATTTTATATTGATTATTTTTAAAAATTTCAAATAAATATAGGATAATTTCTTTGCGTTTTAAACAATCAATAATTATAGATTAAGATGTCTTTAATTGATCTTATTATTATATATTAAAAACAAGAATATTATTTTCCTGCTCACTGATTTGTATTTTGAAGATGTGTTTCAACTTAACTTCAACTTGAACCTTGAAATTTTCGTTAGGATTTAAAATGTAAAAATTAGTTTCAGTAATCAATAAGCATCTCTTCAAACATTCATCAGATTCAAAATAATTTATATAATCAGAAAATATTTTCATTAATGTTATATTTTAAAAATAATTTTTTAATTCATTCACACAATATTTATTTTGTTAAAGTCCTAAATAATCTTCGTTTTCTTAATGCTATTACTACTTTTAAGGATTATAAAATATTTTATTTATACTGCTTCTTAAAATTGTACTTCTATTGTTTAAAAACATTCTATTGAATTTTTAATTATTAGTATCGATTTTCAAATTAGAAAAGTTTATAGAATCCATTAATTAAATATTTGACTTATTGTTTGTTTTTTAATTAAGAATATTTTCAATACTTTTTTGATACTTATCAATAAATTAAATTTGAAATTCTTCATTTTAAAATTATCCATCTTATTTATTATCTATATTATCTATTAATTATTTATCGAAATTAGCTTGTTTTTATTATTGTAAAGTTTAATTTTCTTCATAATCAAAGTTACAAAAAGAATCATTATTAAATTATTAAATTGTGTCATCTTAATAAGTATAAATGGAATTTTAATGATTATTTTAAATTATTTAATTATTTTTATTATTTGAAGTTTTAATTTGATCATTTTGACATTAAAAATAATTATTTTGATTAAAACTATCAATATTTTATTATAAATCTTAATCTTAGATTAAAGTTGTACAATTGTTAAATTGAAAAAGTTGATTTTAATTGTTATGATTATAATTAATTAATGTTATTTACTTTTTCTAATCAGTATTATTATGACTGATTGTTTATCTTGACTAATCAAAACTATTAAATAAATTTGCTTGTTTATATTATGTATTTGATTAGCTACTATTAGTTATTGTATTTTCTTGTAATATTGTGTCAACTACGTATTTTTAAGGTTTTTAAATCTCTTGACTTTAATTAATTTTATAAATGTCTTCATTTAATTCTTTTATATATTCTTTTATATTCTTCAGTTAATCTTTAAACTTACTATCACTTTCTAAATTATAGCTGTTTATTTCTGGATGTTATTGAGAAGAAACTAAAGACTTATTTATTGTTTAACTTTTTTTTTTAGATTTGCATTCTTATTTATTTAGTATTTCTATTTATTCCTTAAATTATAATGAGTTATTTCGACGATTCTTTTTTTTTACATTATCAAAATTTTATTAGCAAAAGGATTTTGTATTTTTATGAATTTAATTATATTTTTATTTATTATTTAAAGCATTTTAATAAGATTCTTGTTGCTATTTTCTCATTCTTTATATTGAGAAAATAACATTTTTAAATTAATCATTATTTATTTGGCTTTTAAAAGATATTTTATTTAAAATTTAATTAAAATTATAATTTTCTTCAATTAAGTTTTCTTAATTCTTAAATATTAAAATATAATATACTTAATTAATTTGGCTTTATTTTTATGGATCTAATAAATTTTCTTTTTCTTCATCATATTATAAATCTTTTAATATTTTTAGTCTTTGAAACTTAATTTGATCATTAATTTTATTCAAATATTGGACATCATATTTGTTAGTTTGATTAATATTTAAATCATTATTAATAAATGATTTTACAGCTGAATTGTCCTATTATTATTTAATATTTAATTTTTTAAGATATTTTTATAATAAAAAAAATTTTAAAGTACCTTTTATAATTCTTGATTTACAAAAGATTATTTATTACTAAATTAATAATAGTTTTAATTATCTAATTATGAATAATCATTTTATTGCTATTCATTCATGAGTTAAAATAAATTGAATTATTAACTATCTAATTGGGTAAATTAATTAGGCAATTATTTATTTTATTAAATTTAAATATTTAATTCTGTTATTTTCTAATCTTATTAATTTATTAGTTATTATTATTCACTTATTTTAATATTAAGTTTTTCTATCAAACTCTATTATTATTCGTTTTCAGATTTTATGTTCAACATAGAAAATATTAAATCTTTATTTAATGATTGTTATTAAATTTTATTTTGATATTCTTGTTAAGTTATATTTAATTAATTTTTATATTAGTCACATTTAGATTCTAAATCTATTGTATATTTAAGGTTTTCATCTAATTATTTTGATAATTTTTAAATTTTTTGTAAATAATTATCAATTTAATGTTTTTTATTATTTGTATCAATTTTTAATTCATTTATATGATTTTATTAATTTTTATTTTGTTAAATTAAATTATTAAATTATTCTATTAATAAATTAAAATCAGATAAATTTTACTATAATTAATGATTTTCTTGTTCATTTCTAAAAATTACTTCTTTATATTTTAATAATTATTCTTGTAATTATTAATTTGTTAATTAGTTTTAATAAATACTTTAATCTTATTAGTATATGTATTATTCATGATTAACTAATTGTTCTTCTAATTTTTAAATATTTTATATCAAAGATTTGTTTAAATTATACTGTTATTTTAAATTATAATAAATTTATTTATATTAGATTTATTCCTTTTTATCTAAATTTTACATTTTTATCAAATTTATTTGGTTTTTAATTTATTATTTTTAAAGAAATAAATTGGTTTTTAAGTGATTTTATTATTCAAACAAACAATGAAAATTATTATACTAATTATTAAAATTACTTTCCTTTTGATTAGTAATTTAATCTTAATTATTATTAATAGAGTTATCAAACGATAATACTCTATTGACATTGTAATTTTATTTAATTTATGTTTAAATTAATTGAAGTTCTATTTAACTTATAAAATTCGTAAGATTATTTTCTTCTTTAATTTCTTAATCTATTAATATATTTATTATATCTTAAATTTCATTTTATTTTATAGTAATGTGATTTATACATTTTTAGTGCATTTTTTGAAGATCATTAGGATTTAAATTATTGTTCTAAAAATCACATAAACTTATAAGATATTTCAAATCTTTTATTTTATTTAAATCTAATTTCTTTATTAATTCTACATCTATTATTATATCATTATTTTATTAACTCATTTGTTAACTGTTAGTACTATTTATATTATTATCTTTTTCTTTAATATTGTTTGTACTATTTTCTAAATAGTTATTTTCTTATAAAAGATCTGTAAATTTTTATAAATCATCATAATCCAAATATCCTTTATTCTTGTTATCCAATGCTTAATATAAAGCATCTATTTACTAATTATCTAATTCAAAGTTTTAATTTATCTATTTCATATTTTGTATAATTAATTCGAATTATTTTAGAGTAATCCTGGTATTTGACATTTAATTTATTTTAATTTTTTCTTAATCCATAAAATTTATTAATTTATTTGTCAGTTAAAAATTATAAATATAATTAATAAAATAAAAATTGAAATTAAATATAAAAAATTTTAATTAATTACTATATTATTATTTAAATTTATAATTAATCATTTTAAAAATATTTTTATAAAATATAGGACTAAAAAAATAAAAATTCCAATAATGATAAAATTTTTAAATTAAAAATAAGACTTTTATTATTACATTAAAACTTACTTTTTAACAATAATTGGAGTTTTTTAAAAATTATTTTAGTTAAATCACTAATCAACTTACTAAAATGAATCAGATCTTAAACTTTTTCTGTTGAAAAGATTGCTCAAAATATCTAAACTTTAAACTCTTACAATTTTTTAAGTCTTTTCTTGCTAATCTTTTAAGCTATAAATATTCGAAAACCTATCAAATTCTGAAGATTCACTAACATTTTAAAGGCTAACTATTAACAAAGTTGATTGTATTTTAAGCTCATATATTTCTTTATTTGATTTTACATAATCCCAAAGATGTAAAATATTTTGAGAATTCTATCAAATTTAATTTTATTTTTATTTACAATAGGAACCAACTATTTTTCCAATACTATTATTTTAAACTCATCATTAAATATCTATTATATTTAATATAAAATATTAACTGGAATTTCATTTGAAACAATCTTTATTTTAGATGATTATCCTTAAAATATTTCTCCAGATATTTAATTTAACCAATATTTTTTACTTTAGTTAGATAAAATCTTAAATTTATATTTTTATTTACTTTAAATATTATTTTTTGACTGCTAATATTTGTAATTGTCAAATCACTATGATATTATCTCTCTATTTTTTTAAATTATAAACATTATTAAGGAAATATATCATATAAAAGATTTTAACTTTTTAAATTCATTAATAATATAAATTATTAATTTTTAATTAAAAAAAATAATTAATACTATAAAAATGTTTAAATTAATTTAGATTTTTTAAAAATAAAAAAGAATTTTATAAACTCATAATTTATAAAAATTTAAGGTAGGTACTTTTTTAAGATCATAATTTGTAAATTTAAAATATAAATTAAAAAGAAAAAAAATAGAGAAATTAAAAATAAAGATGAAAAAATGAGCAAGAAAGCTTAAAAATTTATTATACCTTTTTATAATTGAATACCTTATTGGATAATAGACAACTATAAAAAAAGTATAGGAATATTCATCCTAAGTTGTTTTCTTGTTTATTATGATTATCATAGATGTAAAAATAATAAAATAATAAATAGAATTTTACAATTATGTGAAATACAAAGAATCTAATATAAATAAATTGTAAAGATGGATTTTTGGTATTTAAAACATGGTTCCTAAAAGTATTATAGAACAAAGAATCGAAGATATTAATTTATAAGAACAAACAAAAGATATTTTAGTCCATTATTTTGTTGATTATGATAAATAACTTTATTTTGGTGTAACAAGAAAGCTTGTTTATAAATGTTTCAAAAAAATGAATTAATTTGATAATGAAAATGAAAAATAAATGTTTTACAGGCTAAGTGGATATTTCAAGAAAAGAAATTAAGTCATTTCTGGTCTAAATGTTAGGGAATTTTTAATTACTTTTTAAAGACAATTAGAAAATAAAAGAAAAAAGTAAAAGAATAATTTAATTAAAGAAGAAGAATTTCTTTCTGATTTTATTAATTAACTTGAAAATATTTTCAAAGAAGTTTAAGCATGGGAAAATAAATATAAATAAAAACGAATTGAATTTATAAAATCGATTCCTCATTTGGAAGAAAATAAAAAAGATATCATTAAGGATATTTAAATTGATAAGTATTAAAATGAGATTGAAAATAAATCATTTTTTTTAAATATTTAAAATAATTCAAAATAAAGTATAAATATTGAATTAGAAAAAAATATCTAATAAAAAGGATTGCATGGATTGAGTTTAAAAGAAAAATTATAAATTAATATAAATGAAATAACTTTCAATTATATTTTTTATAGAAATTATTTATTAAAGTTATAAAAGTAAAATATATTTTAAATATTTTTAATATAAGTATTTAAAATCATCATAGATTTGACAAATATTAAAATAAAATAAAGATATTAAAAAATAAAATTGATAATTTAGAGATTTAAAAATAAGAAATCGAAAAATAATTACGATAATTATATAAAGATTGATTATTTATATTATTTTATTCAATTTAGTTGTTTAAATATAAACATTAATTATTCATTTAAATTTTATAAATAAATACAAATATATAATTAAATTAAAAATGTAATAAATTTAAGAAAATAATTAATAATTAGAATAAAATATTGAAAACTATATTTAAAGTGAAAAAAATAAAATTAATATTATCCCACATATTTATCTCGATAAAGAAATCAATAATTTATAATAAAATTCTAATTTGTGTCCATTTTTAAAAAATTAATCGAATATTCAAAACTAAATATAAGTAGAAATTTCTCAAGAAAAATAAAAAAGTAAAAAATAAAAAGGAAGTTGTCCTTTAAATATTAGCAGAAAGAGGAAAAATCCTTCTTTATAATGTGAAATTGATGAAGCTTATAAGTAATTTAACATATTAAATATAATTTAAAGTGAAAAATATATTTCTAGAATTGAATATTTATTAAATAAAAAGGATATTAACAATTCTTAAAAAGTATTTTTCAGTTATCCTCCTTATTTAAAACACACTATATTTCATGGATAAAATAGTTATTTTCAAAAAATAAGATAATATGAGATAGGATAACGATTTTATATTTTTGATTAAATAAAAGAATTTGCAAATAAAGAATTTCACAATAAAAAATATCAAGAAGCTATTGATTTATATGAGCAATGTTTAAGCTGT
>Ga0315908_10000434_pt1 | contig 33329 bp, 16 predicted proteins | sample LakEriMetagenome_12_FD_203520 | JGI IMG/M metagenome (GOLD analysis project Ga0315908, IMG submission 203520) | Freshwater fungal communities from buoy surface, Lake Erie, Ohio, United States - Buoy 4 MA124 | ecosystem: Environmental > Aquatic > Freshwater > Lake > Lake biofilm | place: USA...
TTTCATTATCTTATGCTAATTGGGAAGACTCAACCTACATTTGATTATCAGCTTATTATTGTAATTCAATATCCTTATTATCCTTATTATCCTTATTGTCTTTTCTAGCCTTGGCTTTGTCGGCCATTGACAATTTAAGATGAGTTAGAGAATTGTCATGAGTTTTGACAGTTTGTCTTGGGGGATTATAATCAAAGAGATTGGGCTTGGAGTTGGAGAGGATGGAGAATTTTGGAACATGGAAGGGGAGAGTAACTCCTAAGAATGCAGAAGGGGAGAGAGTAAGAGAAAAGAACAAATTAAAAGGGAACCAATACCAACTCTACAAGAATACCAACATTCCCAAATTAGCTCTCATCTTAACTTCTCCATTATTCCTTGATAACAATTAAATAGTTTAATTCCTACCTCCAGCCTCAAGAATACTCTAAGCAGTAATGACTCCAGTACGAGTGATATTATCTACATTTGTCTTTTTGAGCAGTTCAGCAATTGCCTTATCTAATACTTCTCTTTTGCTGTCACTCACACTCATATGCTACAATATCATTCCCAATGAAACGTAAGCAGCTTATCGCACTATATCTGTATTATCCTTCAACATCCCTTCTAATATACTAACCGCACTCTAATTATATTTTCCATGACTAGCAATACCAAGAGCCATTGCTGCTCCGTACCTTACATGTGCATTGTAACTAGTCACTAATAATGTAATGATCTTTACTAATTTTTCCAAATTATTTACCATTACGAATCCTAAATTTAGAGCGGCTGATCTTTTCACATCGTCCATATGATCACTAGAGGCTACTTACAACAACTTTCTGATACTCTTTTAATTGCTCGTTCCAATATAAGCCATTCCTATCACCTACATAGCTCCATATCTTATTATTGGATCTTTGTCCTGACTCATGTCTTCTATCAACTCCTCACTATTTTCTTCTGACTTGAACATTATCATTGCTATTGCAATCACTAATGATCTTATTATCTTTTCATGTTCTGTTTCTCTGCTTAATGATAATAACTCTTAAACAATAATCTTATTGTGAGTGCCTGCCATTAATAAACCTATTGCTAATCCTGCTGCTTCTGCAGTTATTGCATTGTTTTAATCCAGAATAGCTTTTAGTTTCTAGTACACAACTTAATCAGAACTTCCAATTGAAACTAATCCCAAAGCTAATGATCCTCCATGAAGGATTTGATCGTTTGTTGAGTGATCGTCAATACAATTTATAATGAAATTTATAATATTTTAGTCCTTGGTGTTTGAGTGAATTAGACCTAAGCCGTATAAAGCTCCTCCATATGCATAAGGGTTTAATGGATTAGCATTGAAATAAGGTTTTAATAAAACCATTGAATTTAAGTGATTACCTTTATGGATACTACCTAATGTACTTACTAATTAAAATTTAGACCAATGAGTTGCTTTGCTACACCAATCAAAATACTCTCTCATAAACCAGTCACTTTATGTTCCTGTTTACATTATACTATTACCTACTACTACTGCATTATGAGCTACACTATTCTTGTTATCAACTGTTTTTTTCAATTCTATTATTATCTATTTATCACTTTTATTCATTTCTTTTATAAATGTTATTTTTAAATCTTCACCGAAAGTTCCATCCAATATTCTAACCAATTTTATTATATTTTCATCATATTTCATTCTTTCTTCATCTAAACATTATATCAAATTTTATGTAAATAATTAACATTCATTTTCTGAAAGATCTTATGCAATTTAAAATGCAAGCAATATTAATTCTTATTATTATATATTTTGATTATTTTCTTCATTCAATATGATAATAGTATCTTAATTTTCTTGAATAGTAGATTGTTGCAAATTTCCATCTATCAAATCGACTAAAAGTTAGGCTAAATCTTTATAATTATTTAATTAGAAATAGCACTGACTTAAATTACAATACTCTGCATTTTGTTTAACTTTGGATTTGTAAGCGTTTTAAAGGAGTTCCAAACATTAAACTCTAAATTTTTAGTAATTGACAAACTTATTTGAGATTTTGAGAGTATAATCTAATAGATCAGAATAGATTTTATGAGAATTAGAAGATTTAGCATGATGAATAATATTTTACAATATATCTATCCTCATACTTTCAAGAGCAATTCCAACAACAATTTTATAATGTTTTTCAATGATAGATTACTGGAGAATATTTTCAACCAGAGATATAATTCTTTGATCAAGTTGATTTTAAGCTTATTGATAATAAAGATCCCTCATATGAGTGATGAACTTGGCAATACAATTATTAAGTAGAGTTTCTGTGAATTTGTCTTATTTGTGAATATCAAAGTAGCTGCCTGCTTCTAAACTGTACTTTAATGACTCGTCGTACTCCTCCAAATGGTAATAAACTTTAGATAAAATGAAACTACAGAGTTAGTTATGTCTATTTTTTTTATCTTCGCTTATTCTTTCCATTTCCTCCAAACTATCTGATATCACAGCCCACTCTTGATCGACCATTTCTAGTATTCTATTTAAACCTATTTCTACCAATCTATCCTCTTTTTCTTCTAAAAGGCATAAGTAGCTACCAATATTACTCATTTATTTATTATTTTTTTTTATTATTTGATCAGAAATATTTTTATATATATACTTTCATATTTATATTTTATTTTTTTATATTTTACTTTTATTATTATAAAATATTTATTATTATTATTTCTATAAATAATTTATTAAATATACTTATTTTATTTTTATTCTTAGTATTTATTTATGGGAGTTGTCTGTGGAAAAAGTAAAAATCCTTAAAAATAACCAGTTAAAATTAATAAGTATTTAGATAATTAAGAAGTTAGTTCCAACTTACAAATCAATGATTAAGTTTTAAAATCTGATGATAAATATGATTATTAATAAAAAAATGAGGATTAATTAAATAATACAAATAATTATAAAATATCTAAACAAGATATTAAAAATATAACATATAATATAGAAATAAAGGATCTAATTGCTAATAATACTGATTCTACCAAATAATAAGCTGAAGAAATATAAATAATTTAAAAATAAATAGATATGGATGATAAATATAAGAAATAGAAAATTTAATAATAAGAATAGAAATTGGAAATAAAATAAATGAATTTGATACAGTTAAATATAAAAAAAGACATTTTCATTTAAAGGATTTCATAATAAGTAAATGAAGTGATTTAATTTAGTAATAATAATGACTGGTGTAAAATAATAAATAAAGTGTAGTCAAAGACAATATATAAATAAATATTAGAGATAAAGGAAAGAAAATGGTACAGTGAGTTGATAAATTTATTCAAGAAGAATATGAATCTAGAAAACATCTTAATAACAAAGCAGATTGTGTAAATATATGAGCACTTTAAGTGGCTTAATTAGTCCATAATGTCAATTGTCATAAACAAAAAAAATGAGTATGAGTGCAATTATTTGTTCGAGCATAAAAACAACGAGGTTTATATTTTTATACCAAAATATAAATTAATTATTTAATTAATATTTACTTATTTTAAACATATTGATAATATTAATATATTAATTAAATGATGAAAATAGAGTGAATAAAGTAACATTGAGATTTAGAGTCTAAGCTAATAATCATTTAATCAGAATTCGAATTAAGAATCAGGCAATAGCAGTTATAAATAACTAAGTTAAAAATCATTATCCGAATTCATGAAAGGATTGGTCTTCAAAGGAGTAAAATTGCAATTATTTCAAGTGAATGACTATAATTTTAGTATTTTGAAATGCAGGTACAAACACCTTCTAAAGTGTTTCAATGAACCCTTTATTAAAAACAGCAACAATATTCTTACTGTAATGCCTCTTTTTTCAATCGTGCAGAATATTTCATATGCTTTAGTAGCTTTTCCTATAATTTAATCTGACTTCTTTTTATATAAAGATGATTTCATTCTAATAGAAAACATTCATATTTACAGAAATATTTCTCTCAATTACTAAATCATCACTAAGCATTACATAGTTCATTAATAGCCTGATTCCTATATATATCAAATTTAACATAAAAATCCTTAATATATTGACTTTAATACTCTTATTTCTCAACACTTACAAGTTATTCCTGAATTCAAAAATTCTATCAAATTCAATCTTATAAATTAATTTACATATAAAGGAGAACTTAATTAAATTATCATTAATGAAAATAATACATAATATCAAATAAACTTTATTAAATATACTGATTAAAAGTTAAATCAAAGAAATACAAGAATGTCTTTAATATTTAATAAGGAAATTTTTAATCATGCATATCTTGTCATTTAATTTGTTGATTTTTAAATTGAATAACCAAATATTTAAAAAAAAACTTTTGATTTTGAAAATATTTTTATTCAAAATTTTAGTAATTTAAAAAGAATAAAAAAAAAATATAATATAAAAAAATATAAATTCTTTGAAATAATAAATTAAAATCTTAGAAATAAAAATTTAGATATAATATGTGGATATTTATTAAGCAAATAATTTTGTAAAATAATATTTTAACAAAAAGAGATAGAAGAAAAGTAGACTAAAATAATGCAAAGAAATATGGGAGAGCAAAACGATGATAAAAAGATGGTAATGTAATATGAAGAAAAATAATTAAAATAAATATTAGTAGAATAATTAAATGGATTATTATTAAGTAAAGATAATGAAATATTGGTTAGACTACACTGTGAGTTAATAAAAGAGAGTTTAAAGAGTAAGATAAGCCTTATGGGTGATTTGATAAGCAATATAATAGAAGTAATAGATAGAAATGTGATGAGTATGATAGTGGGAGTGGAGAGGAGAATGAAGATAAATATAGAATAGAATACTCGACATATATTAATAAACAATGGTTATCATTTTATATTAGGAGGAAGTGAACTGAATGTAAACTAAATAATTAGCTTGAGTGAAATAATATATGGGAATGACATGTTGAATTACATGAAGCAACTAGGATTATATAGAGGAGAGAAAGATAAAGAGAAGACAATGATAAGGTTAAATGATGTGAAGGTGGAAATGAGTGTGAATGATGTGTAGGAGATGAGTCAATAAATGGAATTGTTGAGTGCTGAGTAAAATTACCTAGATGGGGTTAATAATCAATATCTATAATTGTAACTTATCCTCATCTATTTGCATATCTTTATTGACAAAGACATAGAAACTGTCAACTAAATCATTATTAAAATACAGCAATAGATCAATAGATCTTAGTTTATAAATATTGAATTCATATTGTAACTCCATACTATCTATGGACTCTTGTAGGAAGAACAAGCCAACTACCTTGAAAGTGAAATTAATTATATGATGGTTTATATTCTCCTTTAGAAGATTCATGGAGATATCTAAACCAGACATGTCACCATCACTCCCCTTCATCTTTTCATCGTAGAAAGGATTATTACCATCCTCAATGCTCAACACAAAACCAAAGACTTATAACATTTCCTCTCCATTAAGGCTTAGCTCATTTTTTATCTCAATCCATAAACTAACCACAATATTTTCAAAAACCAATTCCCTTAATATAATAATCATAATCATCATTTTTAATCTTAATAACTAACTGACATTTAATTGATTTAGTAGCTTGTAGACATATATAATTATCGTCAAAATCATTATCAATATAAATGTTTATAAATTAGAAAGTAGTATAATTATATTATGAATCTATTGCAAAGATGTGAATCCAACTCAAATAGTGTTATAAGTGGACAATCATTTTATAAGAAAGCTAAAATAAATATGAATAACGATTTAACATATTTATCTAAAAGATATTCTTTTTAATAATAAGGTCTAATATTTAGATGGGGAATGTTCAATAATTTGAAGAGTGATTAAGGTGAATAAAAAATAGTGAAAGAGAAGATTGAGTAGGTGGAATTTTATTATGAATTGAAGCATTTGATAGTAACAAAAATATAATGTGGATTTAACCATTATTTGGGAATATTAATAAACAAGAAAGTAATAGCATGGGGGAATAATGAAGAGATGTAATGTGGATTAGATTGAGACATAAAACACATTTAAAGTGGAAATTTAATAGAAATAGAGAAGATAGTAGAAGTAGGTTGCGGTAGCGAACACAGTGTGGCATTAGACTCTGAAGGGAGATTATGGACATGGGGCTAGGGAGAAGGAGGATTACTAGGAGATGGGAAAGAGTAAAGCAGGAAAGAAGCAGAAAGATTGGAGATTAATAAGAAAATAAGGAGTATATCAATAGGAGGACTACACAATGTGGCTATCACAACAGAGGACACAGTGTTGGTATGGGGGAGAGCAGAGGGAGGTCAATTGGGATTACCTATCTCCAGTCTCCTTCAATCCCCCTCCTCACTTTGCCAACCCACTCCCACTCTGCTCTCTTCTCTTGATTAGGTCAAGAAAGCTTAGACTGGAGATGCTCATACTCTCATCCTTACTTATTAAGGTCATATCTATGCTTTTGGCTATAATAATGTAGGTCAGCTTGCTCATATCAATAATCACAACAATTATATTACTTTTAATCAATACCAATCATCTAATCTCAATAATCATCAAGTCATGGAACCTGTTTAGATTCTTTAGCATCTAAATAAGAAGTTTATAGATATTATTTCAGGAAGCATGTTTTCCTTTTTCATTACTTTTGATCAATAAATTTATGCTTCTGGCTTAAATGATTATAATTAGTTAGGAATTAATGTTAATAATTAGAGTGATGTCTTTATTCCTAAATAGATTCATATTTCTAACTGTCATTTGTTATAAATGGTTTCCAGCTAAAACCATACATTAGCCGTATTTATTCTATACATATTTTTCATTAATATAGTTAGTAAAAGATAGCTAAAAATAAAAACTATATTCTTGGGGAATGAATAAACAATCTTAGTTAGGTATTGGTACATCTAACCCTTCTAATTCTATAAATTAAGTTACTTCTCTTAATTCTTTTATTATTCATGATGTAAAAAATTATTTCAATAATTAATTTAAAATAATTGTAATTATTAAAGATAAGTTGCTCAGCTTATAATTCAATGATCATAACAGGACCAATAGATTCTACTAAATGCTTGAATTATATATTCGAAAAAGCAAAGTAAACAAAAATAGATTGGAATGTTAAGATCGTAGATCAAGATAATAATAATATAAATTAAATGATAAAATAAATTTGAAAATTTATATTGAATGTTAGATCAACAAAATAAAAAATAATTTCAATTAGATTATTAAAAATTTTCATCTGATTTTTTTATTTCTAAATACTCTTTAAAATTGGATTATGGAGGAAAAGGTCTTTGACCAATAATTTAAGTGATTTAATTTAAATCAAGAGTTTCTTTTTCAAGTAATGCTTAACTCAATAACTAAATTTATTATTGATACTTAACAACAGTTTCCTTACATTTTTCAGTAGCTTCTTAAATAATGATTTTAATTTATTAATCAATGATCTCTTGTGTATATTCTGAATAGTTTTTAGAGAACTAATCAGACTTGAATCCTCTTAAACCAATGGATTAGGTCATTCCGAACTTAGTGACAATATTATAAGCAATTTTATGTGCTTTAATTAAATCATCATAAGCTCCAGTAGTTATTTAATTGAAGAAATGTTATTCTGCTACTCTTCCTCCTAGAATGAAGGTGATCTAATTCATTAGTTCTTGTTTTGTTAACAATCCTGATTCAGAGGGTAAGTATTAAGCGAAACCTAAACTGCCCTTACTACGAGGAATTATAGTTAATTTCAATAGAGGCATGCAACCTTCTAAAAACCAACTCACCACTGCGTGTCCACTCTCATGCACAGCCACCACTTTTCTCTGTTCTAAGTTTACTATTCCCTATCATCATATTATATTAATATTATCATAATATTCTCGTATTATTATCATATTATTATACCGGCGAAAGTTAAAGTTCCCAACATCAAAATTATTTTATATAAACTCAATTTTTAATTAAATATTTTAAATCTATATATGCTATAAAATTATATTAAATAAGTAATTCAATCTTATATATAATAATTTTTATGTTGGGAACTTTACGTTCCACTTTATATATAATAATATTATAATATAATAATATTATGAAATAATGATATAATTAATAATGATAAGATGATATTGAATAGATAATAATAGTACCTTTTTCTCTAAACCTCCAATAATCCTCTCTGTGGCAATTTCAAAATGATTAACATTAACAGTTTAGGAATCAGTCCTAGCAGCTTAAATAGCAGCCTCATTGCAAAGATTAGCAATATCAGCTCCACTAAATCCAGGAGTGAGAGTAGCCAACCTATTAGCATAATGGATGATTGAGAATTATGGGTTCAACTTGAGTTTGGCAAGATGCACCATGAAAATATCTCTCCTTCCTTGAATATCTGATAAACCTACTTCAACCTATCTATCTAACCTACCTGGCCTTGTTAAAGCAGGATCTAATACATCCTTTTAATTGGTTGCAGCTAATACCACTACATTGTTGTCACTGTTAAATCCATCCATCTCTACAAGAAGTTAGTTCAAAGTGTTGTCTTTTTCTTCATGAGATCTACCATTTTAAGCTCTCTTTTTTCCTATTGCATCAATCTCATCAATAAATATTATTGAAGGACTTGTTTCTTTTGCTTGTTTGAATAAATCTATTATAAATTAATTCATCACAATTTTATATACAATCATTATTATCATTATTATAATTATCATTAATATTATTTATATAATAATAATATTATTTGTAATAATAATAATATGAATATTATAATATAATTAAATGAATAGATAATAATATATTAACCTCTGACCCTAGATGCTCCGATTCCTGCAAACATTTCAACAAATTCACTTCCACTAACAGTATAAAAAGGCACTCCAGCTTCTCCAGCAACAGCTTTAGCCAAAAGTGTTTTTCCAGTCCCTGGAGGTCCAGTAAGTAAAGCTCCTTTCGGAATTCTGGCTCCTAACTTATTAAAGTCTTAAGGATTCTTCAAAAACTAAACAAATTCCTGAATTTCCTGTTTGGCTTCATCTTATCCCGCAACATCTTTGAATCTTGTCTCTATCTTTTTATCGATTCCATAAACTTTAAATTGACTTTTTTTTAATCCCATTGTTTTTCCTTAACCGAAATTTCCAAGGATTTTCACGTAAGACTTGTACATTATAAAAACTGTTGCTGCGAACATTATTGTTCCTAAATTGTCCAAAAAGAAATGAATTATCTTTTCGTACTCTTTCCCGTTTTTAAATACCACATTAATAAAGTTTTATTTCAATTTACTTTTATCAAATTGCAATTTTTCTAGCCTTTCTAGAAATTAGTTTACGTTTCCTATCACTATTCTCTTTTGTTCATTGTTATCTAAAAAAATATTCGCATATATTTTCTATCCTCCTAATACATTCTAACTTACTATTTCTATTTAATTTATTTAATCTTTCTTAATCAGATCTGTGAATTCATTATATGATATTTCATTATTACATATAAACACATAGTAAATCATTATTCCAACTACTCCTAATCCTAATATTCCAAATTATTTAAATCTTGGATCATTATCAGGATTTACTATTTTTCTAACATTTTCCATCTTTATTTTCATGTTTTTTAATAAGTCTTATTTATTTTAGTCCTTTTTTTCTTATTTTAATAATATTAAGTTTTCTTAATATTAATTTTTTAGTGGTTATAATTTTAATTTTAAATTAATTAAATTTTTTTTAAAAGAAAATATTTTTCTTATCATTTTATAAAAAAATATTAATATATTTTAATAATTATAAGAATTAATAAAAAATTTATTATATAATAAATAATAAATAACAAATAAAAAAAATATTATTATAATATAAAATAATAGATGAAAATATATATTGAGAATCTATTATGAATTAGATACAAACACGTATATGATAAAATATAATATTAGAAGAGGTAAAAATTATAAATTAAATTTAGATATTAAAAATGAAATTGTGGATATATTTGTTAGTGACTTTGTTATTGATTTGCTCTTTGTAATTCGTAAAGAGTGAAGAAAATTAAGCTAAAGGAGGTGATACAGATGATGCTGCTTATAGAAGCGAATTTGAAGAATACGATTTAAACAAAGATGGATCAATTGAAAAGGAAGAAATAATAAAAGTAGTGGGATCAGATGCTGATGAAAAAGAAGTAACTGAGTTTTTTGAATAGGTTGATACTAATAAAGATAACAAAATCACTTTTGAAGAGTATATCGATGCTGTCAAGAAATGGGAATCCGAAAATGAGAAGTATGAACAAGAAATGCCAGATGGAGAAGAGTCGGAACTTAATGAAGAAGAAATGGTTGACATTCCTGAAACTGATGTTGAAGAAATCGCATAGGCATGATTAATACTAATATATTAAATATTTCATATAAATCATATTTTCATTATCTAACATTTTTATATTTATATTATCATTATTTATTTATTTTCTTGTTTTTAATTCATTATTTTTTCAAAAAATATTTTTAAATTTAAACATAATTCAATATTTTATTAATAATAAAATTATATTAAATAAAATAAATTTTCATTATGATTAGTTTAAAAGATAAATAAAAATATGCTATAGAAGCTGTTAAAAAAAATGGTTTAAATTTAAAAAGTTAATCAAAAGTTTTTCAAAATGATAAAGAAGTTGTGTATGAGGCAGTAAAATAAAATTTGAGTGCTTTTGAATTCGCATCAGAAAATCTCAAAAACAATGCTGATTTTATCTTGGAACTATTAAAATTATAAAATGGTTTTTTATTAAAATATGCATCTGAAAATTTAAAAAATGATAAAAAATTTTTAATTAAAGCTGTTTAAATTGATGGTTATGCTTTGAGTAATGCCTCTGATTAACAAAAATAAGATGAAGAATTAGTTTTAACTGCTATTTAAACTGATGGATATTCATTAAGATATGCATCTGAAATTCTTATAAATAATAGAAATTTTATTTTAAAATCAGTTAAAAAAAATGGATTGGCTATTTATTATGCTCCAAAATTTAAAAATGATAAGGAAATAGTTTTAGAAGCAATTTAGTAAAATGGATAATCATTTTAATATATTTCAGACTAATTACAAAATGATAAAGAATTTGTAATTTAAGGTTTAATTAGAAACGGTTTAATATTAGAATATTTAAAATAGGAATTTAAAAATGATAAAGAAATAGTTTTAGAAGCTGTGAGTTAAAATGGGTTAGCTTTATAGTATTCTTCAGACATATTTAAAAAAGATTTGGAAATAGTGGTATAAGCAGTTTTATAAAAGGGAAGAGCATTATAATTTGCAGCTGAAACACTTAAAAATGATAAAAATGTAGTATTAACCGCAGTTTGTTAGGATGGATATGCATTAGAATTTGCATCTAAGAATTTAAGAAGCGACAAAGATATTGTCAAAGCTGCAATTTTATAAAATCCTTATTCATTAAGAATGGCCACTAATGCTATTAAGGATGACCATTAATTTATTAAATAATTTAATTTATGATTTAATTCATAATACTAATTTAAATATTACAAGCAATATATTAAAAATTTATTTATTTTAATACATAAAATTATAAAGCTTTTCATCTTATTCCATGTCTAACATTTCTGTTAAATAATTAATCTTCAGACTCTTTATAGTTCTTATGAAATATAGATTTATAAACTATTTATAATTAAATTTTTATAATTACTTTATGATTCTTGATGTAAATTAAAATTTATTTGGTCTAAAATATTTTATTAAAATTAATTTGTAGTAACAACTGATTGTTTTACTTTTTTTTATATATTTTAATCGTTTGGGTATTATATTCTCTAGTTTTTATTCAAAGTTTATTTTTCATAATCATTAGCATTCTTAGCATTATTTTAAATTTATTTTGAATTTGTTTATTCTTGTACTTATAAAATTTATTTTTATTATTCTAATTATTATTCTGATGTAAGATTTAAGCTAATAAATTCAATAGAATTTTGCTATTTTTAACAAATAAAGCATTTTGAACTAGAATTTTACTTGAACAATTCTTATTCAGCTTTTTAACTAAATACACATCCACAATTCCAATTAACATTGAATTTTGTATTTCCGTTAAAGACTTATTTAGATATAGGACATTAAATTATATATTCTTAATCATTTGATTCTTGAAATGAAATTTTTTTAATATCTTTTAGTTTTTTAATATGTCTAAATTGTTTTGGTATTTTTTAGTCCAATAAAGCTCTTAAAATTGATTCATAATTGAAAATATAACCTAGTTTATCAATACAAAGAGGTTATTCAAATTTTTCTTTTGTAAATGAGCAATACTGACTTCTTGGCTTGCTTAATAATTATTAATCGGCTTTCACTTCTTTTTTTTTGAATCTCACCATGTCTACTCTTTTAGGAATAGATCCTCCATCGTTTCCCATTTTGAATATTATAATTTATTATTATCACTACTACTACTAATTCTTGTATAAATTATATATAATTAATATTATAAATAATTTATATTTAATTAATATAAATCAATTTATAAACTTATTTTTATTAAAATCTTCGAAATAAATTTCTTATTAAAAACTGATTTTATTATATTATAACATATTAATCTGATTATGAATTTAAAAAAAAATTAAAATAATGCTAATTAAAGTAATATATTAGATTTTTTATAATTGGAATATATGTAATCTGTATCAAATTTAAATTAAATAAAAAATAAAAAAAATCCTATCGATCTTGAAAAATTTCAAAAAACATAAGATTTTTCATAAATATTTTTATTGAATGACTTTAATACTAAAGAGGATTAAGATTAAACTGATATTTTTAAATAAACTTCTTTACAAACTTTATATAAGACAAAGCATTCATAAAGTTTAACATCAAATTGATTTAGTGATTTTAAAAATAAGGATTTATTAGATTAAAATTTATATTTTTATCGATATAATAATTAAATTAATAATGAACAATAAATAAATAATAATATTTAAAAAATAGAATTTAAATTAAAAAGTTTTTAAAAAAATTAAAATTCTTAGGATAAATTAAAACTTAATTGAATAAATTTAAGTTAAAAATAAGAAAATATTTAACAATAATTATTGATTACATAGTAAACAGATTCATTATAGTAATTATTATAAAAACATAAACAAAAATAGTAAATTAAAAGTAACTTTAATAATTCATGTTATTAAAATAAATTAAAAATATTAAAGGAATAATTTAAATTGGAAAGATCAAATAATGAAATTAAGAATTCTTAAAATTTATTTAATTAGTAAAAATAATAAAAAAATTAGGATAAATAATTACCTTTGTTTTTATATAAATAATAACCAAATGATATTAAAAGATAAACGACTTTTTTTAATCCAAATATAAATAATAAAGATTAAAATATAATTTTATAAATTTACAACAAATTAAATGAAACATTGTTCAAATTATATTAAATAAATGCAAATGATATAAAAACATCAAAAGAAATAGAAGTATTATATTAAATTTTATAAATTTTAGTTGAATCTTTTTTATTATAAATCTTTGAAGAAAATATTTTTAGATGAAAAATAAAATGCCTATAATAAAATTGAATTAAACAAAGTTTATGAATTATTAATTTAAAATTAACAAAATATCATAGATAATAATTATGAAATAAATGATTAGGAAAGTAAATATATTGATAACTAAAAAAATCTTTCAAAAATTAATTAAGAAAATTTCAAATTACTTTAAATGTTTTTAAATTAACTTTAAGATGTTTTATGTAAAAAAACAATAAAAAATATAAAAGAAAAAGGTATTATTGTATATGATAAATATGAAAACTTTTTAGAATAAAAAAAATAATTTTAAAAAAAAAAACAAATACAATAATTAGAAAATATTTAAGAAATAAATGAATAAAATTAATAAAAAGAAAATCTGTTAAAATTTTTTGAAACATCTAAATAAGTTATCGGAAAATAATATTAAGTAGATGCTTATGAAAAAGTAGCTATTCAAATAGATGAAATTTAAAGAAAGTATGGCTTTATGAAAAATGTGGACAACAGAAAAATAAAAGTTTCTAGAGAATTATAAAATTAAATGATTTAAATTAATAAAAAAATTAAATTATATTAATTAAAAGAAGATTAAGACTTTACTCAATAAAATGTTTGATTTTTAGTAGATATTATATATATTTATTAAAGTAAAAATTTAATAATATTAAAAATTTTATTAATAAAATATATACTTTATTTATAAAAAATGAGAACAGATATAGATACTTATCTTTCTACTCTAAGCAAATAATTTGCTAAAAGTAAAAGTAAAGGTTCAGTTACAATAACCCTCAAAAGAAGTAAGAATTAAAATATATTTATAAGATCTTAATGGATTAATTGAAAATGATAAATTAAGATATTCAAAATTAAAAAGAAGATTAAGAAGGTAAAAAATAGCTGAATATTGTTAATTATAAAACTAAAATAAAACATATGATCTTATTTTAAAGAGTAGTACTAAGGAAAAATCAGTTTCAGCTAATGTAAATCATTCTTTTTTATTAATTTATTATGTTTTTATATTTAAGGTCGATTAAGTTTAATAATAAATCAATTCTTTGTTAAATGTTTTTAGATTAAATATTGAGCTTAATAAAAAAATAGCTGAAAAAAAAAAAATAGTTAAATCAATTACATAAAAAAATCCTAAAAGTAAAAGATCAATAAAGAAATAATAATAATAATTATTAAGTAAACAAAAAAAGTAAAAAAAAAAATTAGAACTAAGATAAGCAAGAAATAAAAGAGCTATAGAATTAAAAACTAAGAAAATATAAAACTAAGAATACTAATAATAAATAGTAAAATGATATTTTATTTTCTTATATAAAATTGATTAAAAAATAAATTGATTTATAAATATAATTTTATAAATAATAATTTGAAATTTTATAATGAAATAGATAAAATAATTTTTTTTAAATAACAAAAATATTTTTTTAATCTCAAAAAATAGTGATATAAGATATAAATTAAAAAAAAATTTAAATCAGCTTTAAGCTGATGCATCTAGACTTCATTTAAATCAAGAATAATTAGTCGAAGATAATAATAATAAATTATTAAAAAGAATAGCAAATGCATTTTTTAAAAATGAACAAGATCTTCATTGTTTCAAATATAAACAAGATAAAGAAGGTAAATAAAATAAATAAAATAAACAAAAGAAGAAGAAAATAAAGAAAAATAAGTAACAGAAAACTGCCCTTAAAAATGTTTCACAAGAATATTAATGCCTTTTAGTGCCAATGAATCGTTAAGAGAGAAATTTACAGCATTTCATACAAACGGTATAAGAACAGGTCGTCTTTTAGAACTATTAGATTACCTAGCTGGAGAAGTCGGCTACAAATTCTGCAATTTGGATATGGGCTAGACTAATCAAATCATAGTAACAGTATGTGTTGATAATGTTCAATTCTTTGGCCATCTTGAAAAGAATCATGATCTAACAATTGACTCTTATGTGACCCATACTGGTAATAGTACTATTGAAGTTCGAACCGATCTTCTTTAATAAAATTAATTGAAGTGCACTGCTATTTTTTTGATGGCCTCTAGAGATCACGTCAAAAAATAAAGTATTAAAGTCCCTAAGGTTAATTTCAATTAATGCCTGGATATAGAAAAAGCAATGTTGAGGTATGAATTAGGAGATATTCATTAATAACAAAGGATAAAGTCTAGAAACTATAGTGTGTTCAGACAACCTCCCAGTGCTGATGAATCTATTTTATTACATAAAATGTTTATGGAGATAAAAAATAATAATTAAGACAAAATCACTTAAGAGCAAAACAAGAAATAACATTTCATTTGTGATAGTCTGATAGAGAAGAATTTGATAATGCATATTTAAGAACGTAACTTACATGGAAATGTATTTGGTGGTTATTTAATGAGATAAGCTTTTGAATTAGGCTGGTTGTGTGCTGTATAGTATTTGCAAGGAAGGATGCCTACTATTTATCATATTGATGATGTGTTGTTTTAGAGGCCAGTCAATGTTGGATCTGTCCTTAACTTAAGGGCTAAAGTTATTTATACTCATGATAAGTTAGTATGTGTGATTGTTTAGCTTAATTAGCTTGATTATAAGGCGGATTAGAAGTTTCAGACTACTGAATTGCATTTGTAGTTCTTGCTTTCAAATGAAAAAGATTTTGATTATGAGGTTCCTTAAATTTATCCTAAGACTTATGAGGATGCTATGTATTATTTGGAGGGCAAGAGAAGGATTGATGGATTTATGGATCAATGGACTCTCAACCAAGATATCAAATAATGAATATAATTTTTTAAAATATTCTATATTTATTTTTTTTTTCGATATATGGATTTATTTTTTATTTTACTTTAAATCAATAGTTATACTTATTTTTTTACATCTTATAATTATTTATTCTAATCTTTATTCTTAAATTAATATAATAAAATTATTATCAATATTAGAGCGCTAACTTTTATAATTTTTTTAAATTATGAATTAAAAAAACAATATAGAGTTGGAAGTCGAATTTGATTTCACTGAGGAATAAAATTAAAATAAGTTATAATTTTTTGAAAATTAATAAAATTAGTTTTAAGAAAAAAATAATATCAGTATAATTAACGAAATGATTAATATAAAAGAAAAATAACTAAAGCAATATGAAGATTATCATATAAAATTGATCTTTAATGATCTTAAATTGAGTAATAAATCATATTCAAAAATATATGAAATAAAAATTTTACATGATATAAATAGTTCTTAAGAAAATAATCAAAATGAAGATTTCTATTTATAAATTAATTAGGGTAAAGATTAAGATTCTAAATATAATTAAAAAGAATATAAACTTAATAAACATGAAAGTATTAAAATGTTTACATAAAAATTTTTTGAAAAAACTGGAAACTATTGGGAATATAGAAATAGTTTTGTAAAATATAATGGAAAATTTCATATTTTAATAGATAATAAAAAATATTTATAAAAAATAATAAAACGTAATATTCAATATGAAGAAAATATAAATAAAATCAAATCAAAGTTACCTGATAATTAATAAGATTTTATGTAATTATTTCTAAGAATTAATTTAATAAAAAAGAAATACTTAGATTATAAAATTGATATAAAGTAGCTTTAATTAGGAGTTTTAACATAAGAATAAATAAAAAAAGGAAAGTAAATATTAAAAAAAATATTGGAAAAATATTTAAACAATTAAAATGATGATTATTCAGAAACAGATTTGAGTAATAGTTTTTATAATTTTATTCCAGTTGAAAATCAACATAGACAAATAATAAATCTTTAAAATATTTAGAATAAGTATTTTATGCTAAATTAATTGGAATATATAAACCTATTGAATGATTTGTTTAATGAGTCTATCAAAAAAATTTAATTTAATCTAAATCCTATAGATTATATTTACAATTTATTAGATTTAAATTTAACTGTTCCTAGTAAAAATGAAATTGAAATAATATATACTATGTTAAAAATTTAAGGATATAACAATAATTTTAAAATTAATCCTTTAGATTTTTTTAAATTCAACAAAAAAAACTTTGAAAATTTTGAATATAATAAATCTTTTTAATAATTTAATGATAAATATTTGTTATTTGGTAAAAATAATTATTTTTCTTAAATACCACAATTATTAATCAATAATTTTTAATAATATTAATTTACTGAAGTCGCTTAAAGTGTTGTAAATAATGAATTTGGTTAAAAAGGAATTTTATTAATTTATGAAGTATTTTTAGGAAACATATTATTAATTTAGGATGAATAAAATTAGATTATTAATAATATTTTTAATTATAATATCAATTAAACAAATAAATCAATTTATAATACTGTTTATTAATTATACTAATAATAATTAATTAAACATCTAATTAATTAATAAGATTAATAATTTCACAGTATTTAAGTTTAAGGAAGATATTAATATTAATAAATAAACTAATAAAATTTAAATTTTTTTACTCAAACGAAAGAAGTTTCTAATTCTTAAATAGCTTTCATAAACAATAAAATTTACAATGAGTTCATTATTTTAGATTCAGTATAAGTAGATTTAAAATACATAGTAATATATAATACTATAGTAATTTGAATTATTATATTAAAAATATATAAAATAAAATAAAAACTACAAATAAATATTTCATTTTTATGATGATTATTATTAAATTTATTAATCTAAATGCTACTGATAAATTTTTTATTCCTTATCATCAATAATTTAATGACCATATATAGTAAGAAATTTATTTTTCCATGATTCACTAATTCCTATTTTTATTTATAAGATATTTACCTTCGATAAGCTCTTCATCTGCTAATCCAACTATTGTTTTATAAGGACTTTAAGGTATCAACGAATAAGAAGGCTTCATGTTTTTCATTAATTAATCAACATAATCATTTTCTCGTATTTTTTTTACTTATTATTTTATTTCTTAATTCGTTAGAATTTACTAATCATTCAATAAATTATTTTACTTATTATCTGTAAGTTATTCTTATAAAGCATTTCTTAGTTTTATTTTACTTTCTTCTATTATTTTATACTCAGAATCTGGCTGCTATCCATATATTATTTGACATTTATTTTTTCTGCAATATTCTATTGCAAATATTTTTTCTAAATTTTTTAATTTTATTTCTTTAAGATTTTGAAGTTCTTTATCGTTTTTAGTTTTAATATAAAATTCTACTTTTTCAATTGTTTATTTAAATAGAGGATGATTAATGACTTTAAGATATTTTTATTAATATTCTTCTTAAGATAATTATAAAGCTATAAAATTAGGTTTTGAAATATTTAACATATCATAAAAATCGTAAAAACTTTATATTTCTTCTTGTTTAAATCCATGTAAATAAAAAAATGACATAGATGAATAAAGTATTTTAACATTTTATTTTTAAGATAGATATTATTACTTTTAAAATACTTCATTTTTATCTGTATGTTAACTACCTTTAGATTTTAAAATAGTATAAACTGAAATACAGCCCATTCCTGCTAATGAGCCTAAAATTAAACTTTTTTCAAATAATGACATGAAATATAAAATTTGAGAAAATTTAATTTTTATATTTATAATAATTAATTAGTATTAAAAATATTTTGATTTTTATTAAAAACAATTATAAAAGAATAACTATAAATTCTATTAATATAGGATAAATAATCATTAATTATAATTTTAAGATCTAGTTTCCTTGTATATATTTATGAATTTTTCCAAATCAATTTAATATTTAGTCTCTTAAAAATTGGTAACAGTTTCTTTATTATTTTAAAGTATCTAAATATTTTTTAATCTTTATTTAATGACATTAAATGCTTTGCCTTAAGGCAATAGCATCATTAATCCATACATGCATCTCAAAAGATAGGGATATTTTTCACTTTCTAATAATTATAATCTCAAATTAACAAATATAGGACTTTCTAGTTAATTAATTAATTTTGCTATTTGGACTAAAAATTCTACTTAAATTTCTACCTCACTAAAAGCATAAATAATATTATAAGCAAGTTCATATTGTTAACAAAAAAAGCAAAGAGTCAAAGTACTAATTGGATTAAATGTCCAAGTCGAATATAAACTTTCAAATAAAATTACATTCTGTTTGTTTTCTTCTTTTTTCTTATATTTTATTGTCTTTAACTCGTCTCTAAGTTAATTCAAGTCCTTTAAAGATTAATTTAAAATTTATTTACTTTGTCAGTTAATAATAATATGTCTAAAATTTCAACCATTTTACTCTTAAAATTGAAATTATAACTTTGTTTAAATTTTTTTATTTATAAAGCAAATTATAAATAAACTTTTCTTGGATCAATATGATTGCATAAATTTTTAATGATCAATGTAATTTTTTATTGATTTTTCCAAAACAATTCATTATTATCAAAGAATACTTAAAGAATTTTTAAGATTACGTTTTCAAAACTATCATTATTTGTGTATAATTTAGACAAAATATCAGTTATTTCACTGATCTAACTTTCCTCTCCATCCGCTAATTTTTTAATTAACATATAAACAATATTTTCACTTATTTTAATTTTATCTTTATAAATACTCTGTAAGGATCTAATCCATTCTAATGAAGATTCAGCTGAATTATAATTTTAATCATCCAAATTTTCCTAAATAATAGGAAGTAAAAATTAAATCTCTTTTTCAAATTAATTACTATTATTTTTTATCAATTTTATTATATTTGAATTAACTTGCTTTGCCGTTTCACTCAAATCTAAAAAATTAATTGACTAAATATTTACCTTTTTCTTTATGGATAATTTATAAAACTTATTTTAAAATCTAAGGAATTTTAGAAATAAGAATTTAAGTCAAAATCTATTAGGGTTTATCTAATTAATTTAAATCTTGAATAATATAACTATTTTGATTTTAAATACTAATTTAATCAGAATATAAATAATTTTTTTCAATTAATTTAATAATATATTTTTCAATCCATTTTAAAGCTATTTCTTTTGCAGTTAGATTAAAAATTTAATCATTTAATATTTTTAGAAGATTTTCTATTATTTCAGAATCGATTTCTTGACAAGGTTGATAATTATTAACAATTTAGTTACTGAAATTAATAAGAATTTACTTAATGCAATTAGAAATGTCTAAATTTTAATCTGAAAGTATATTGAATAGTTCTTATAACATAGAAGGAAGGTATTTGGATATATTAATGTTTGGAATCTGATCGATATAATCTAACCAACAGATGAGAGATTTTCTGACGATATTGTTTTTGCCCTTCAATTTTTCAGTGAAAAGTTTCATGAATCTGTCAATATCAAAAATAATAGAATTGTTAGTTGCAGCATAATTTATAATATCTTTAAGTTCTGAATTGAGTTAGTCTGCTGAGGCTTTCAGTTCATTGTCATCAGTACCCAAAAGGTAAATTAATTATTTAAAAATCTCTTCCACATATTTTAATGATATTTCTTTCATACTCTTTATTATGTTGTACATACAATGGCAGGATGCACACTTCACTTTTTAATCACTATCTCTATTTGTATTATTTTCATTATTTTTTTAAATATATTATTTTCTGTTATATTATTATTTAATATTTTATCATTTAATATTTTTTCGTTTGTTTTTTAATATTTTATTGTTTAAAATTTTTATGTTTTATTAATTATATTTAATTATCTTAATTTTTTTTATTTTAAGTTTACTTCAAAAGTTGCAACACTGGATTAACTAAATTGTCAATCAATTGTAAAGACATAGCTGAATTAGTTGACACACTTATTGCAATTGCAGAAAAAGCAAGCAAACCTCCTTTTCTAAGCTAAAATGAAGAAGAAGTCAAGTATTTTTTACCTAAATGATCAATTATTTCTCTCACAAATTATATATTATTTTGAATCACTTTATCTAATACTAATTTCTGTAATTCTTATGCGCCTGCTAATTTTTTTTCTTATTTTTTATCTTCTAAATTCTTCAAACAATTTTGAGGTATTTCTTTAAATTATTCCATATTATTTTTTGATTATTATTATATAAATTTTTAATATTATTATTTATTAAAATATATTTTAATAAAAATTAACTATAATAAAATGAATAATTTACAGAGTGAATCATAGCATAAATATACATAAATATTAAAAAGCATGACTAAATCTAAATATGATTTATCTTATATATAGTAAATAAATAATTAAATTTTAGGAAGTTAACTTTATAAAAAGGATTAAATGATTTTAAAAGATTTGAAATTAGAAATTATGATACAATATTGAATAGAAAACCTTCATTAGATTTAAATAATAATTTAAATGAAGTTTAAATTTTAAATAACAAAATAAATTAAAATAATAATAATTAAAATTGTATTTAACTTAAATTAAACGATAATAAAGATTTAAAAAATTAACAGTAAGAATAAAATTTAATGTTTAGATAATTGTCTTAATAATAATTTTTACAATAAAATGATAATTTATTTAACAAAAACATTTAAATAAAATATCGTATTAAAACATGAAGTGAAGTAAAAATAAAAGATATAGAATTTAAACAAAATTATAATATCAATAAAGATAATTTATAAAATAAAATAGATTATAATCCTTTATAAAAATTAGGAAAAAATTTTATCAATTTATAAAAGTCAAAATTAAAGTTTTTAACAAATGAAAAGACTTTACAAATTGATCCTTTATTTCCTTTATATTATAAAGAAAATGTAAAAAAACAGTTGTTTAAAGAAGAAACATAATCTATTAATTTTTAAAATTCAAAAGGGTAAATAAAAAATATTAATTAATTAAATTTAAATCAACAAATTAATGAAAAATTACCATATAATAGATAATTTTTTGAAATTCAATTATTAAAAAAAATAATTTAGAAATTAAAAATGAATTATTAATTAAATTCAATTGAATAATCAAGGCTATAATAAATTTATAGAGATATGCAGGCTTTGAATAATAAAATTAAGTAAAATTAATTAAATGAAAAAATAAATAATAATGAATAACAATAAAAAATTTAGTAAGAATAATACAATTATAAAATTAATTGTCAATATGATAATTCAAATAAATAAAACTTAAACTAATACATAAATTAACATAGCGATAATAATACAATTAAATAAAAATAAACTGAAATACTTTCTAATTAAACTATAAAATTAAGTGAAAATCTATTTTCAAATTAATAAATTGAGATTAAAAATAATATAATGAATGTTGATTTGTTAAATGATAATCATATTTAAGATTTAGAAAAAAATGAAAATAATTTATTTAATTAAATATAATAAAAACAAAAAATTTAATCTTAATAAATTGATTAATTTTAATTTTACTAATAATTCTATGATAAAGATTTACAAAAAGAATAAATTTAATCAAATCATTAAGATACAATGATAATGAAGTAATTTTAAGATAAAAATTTATTATAATTATATCATAAGCTATTAAATAGTCCAGAAATAGCATCATATTTTTAAAAATTTCAAATTCATTAAGAATTATGATAATTTGAAACAAAAATTATATATGAAAACTAAAAATAATTAGAAACCAGAAAAAATTCTGAAATTAAAAAGTTTAGAGAAAAATAACTCAAATTAAAATAAATAGCAAATAATAGTGAAAAACTTTTTTATTGAAAAAGGCTTTACTAATAATTTGATGATAGTTTTAAAAAAAAAAGAATGGATAAAATAATTAATTTAAATAAAATAAAAAATGAGAAAACTAAAAAAAAAATAATTTAAAATAATTTTCAAGAATTATCAGATGATTAAGAATAAAAATCTTATAAAATTTTTGAAAATATCAAAAGTAATAAAAGTAATGACGATTTAATAGAAAATAGCTCATTATTATCAAATTAGGATAAATAAAATTAAAAAAATAATTTGATTTATTCAAGAAGATCAGCTATAGCTTTTTAAGTATTTAACAAATAAGCAAATACAAATACTAAAAATAAAATGAGTTCTACATATTTTAGTAAATCTAATACAAAATTAAATAATTAATAAAATAGAATATATAATCAAAATTTAGACTATTCAAACGTTAAAGGATCTATTCCAAAAGAAAAAAATACATTAAATTAAAGTAATTAAAAAAAATTTTGAAGCTAGAATTAAGAGAATAACTTTAAATAATTTTTATAATAATCAATCGAATAATAAAATATGTAAAAAAATTTTATTTATTAAACTAATAATCGAAATTTTAATAATAAAAATTACTAAAATGATTAATAATAAAATTAAATAATGAATGATAGAAATTCTTTAAAATTTATTTAAAAATAAGTTAGTCTATTCCAAAAAAATAATAATTAATAAAATAAGAGAAGTGATTTTAGTAATTCTTCAAAAAAGTCAAATTAAAATAGTAATAATAATATTCAAGAATTAAATAATAGCAATATAATTAATAATAATTAATAATAAAATGATTAAATTAACACGTAAAATATGATATAAAATGATGAAAAAAATATTTAAATTGAAGAAGAATAATAATAAGATTTTAAGTTATAATAAAATAATCAAACAAAAAAATTAACTAAATTAAGAACTTAAACAAAAAATCTTTCTGTTAAAAATAATAAAGAAGATTGAAGCCCTGATAAAACTAGTACGCTAAAACTTTCAAAGAAATTGTAAGTAGATGACGAAATTTAGAAGGAATCTAAATAAAAAAATGAGGGAACTTCTAAAAAAAAAAAATAAACAAAAAGTAAAACTTAAATTAAATCTAAAAATAAAAAATCCCAATAAAAGGAATAAAATATTAATTTTTAATAAAATGAGTATAAAGATGATTCAGAATAAAAATAAATAACTAATAGTAGTTAATCCGAAAATGAAGAATAAATTTATATAAAATCGAAATAAAAAAGTAATGACTAACTTTAAGATGAAATTTAATAATTTATTGATTAAAATGATTTGAAAGCTTCACAATTTTTAATTAATTCTCAAATACTAGTGGATTAATCTAATTCTAATTAAATACAAAATAATATAAATTATAATCTCACATAAAAAAATAATCTTAACATAGTTTAAGGATAATCAGTTGCTTAATTATTAGATAAATTTTAACAAAATTCGAATGAAAATTAAACTCAAATATAAATTTAAGAATTAATTAATAAATAATTATAAGAAATTATAAATAGAAAATAATAGTTGAAAGTATTTTTTCAAAATATTTCATAAAATATATAAGATAATATAGAACATTAGTTAGAATGTGCTCTATAGATAAAAAAATTTGAATTTGATAAAAAGAAAGTATTCGGCTAACTAATTGTAAATTATAATGAATAAATTAAATATCAATTAAAAATATCTAATAAAATTATAGAGTGATTCCTTGAATTTTTGTAATGAGTTTTACTCAGGGACTTACCAAATAAAAATAAATTAAATAAATAAAGATGATGATTATGATTTAGATGAATAAATAGAAGAGGAAGTCATATAGATATTTCTAAAATAAGCCAAAATATTTTCAAGCAAAGATTTAGATGATAATAGAAAATATCAATTTAATTAAAGAAACAGAGTTTTAAATTATATAACAGATTTTTTGAGATCTTTTAAAAAAATATATTAAAAAGATCTTTATAAAGATGTTGACAAAAATAACATTGAGATTTTTTAAACTTTTAATACAGATAGTGGTTGTAACTAACGTATTTTTAATTATTTTATTTATTAAAGCTATTTTGATTAATTAGCAAGATAATTAATTTATTTCTTAAAAACACTTTAATTATAAATATGATGCAATTATTAAAAAAAGAACATCTAAATCTTAATAGAACTATAGAGATAAATAAGCTTTTTATATTGATTAGATTGATTAAAATATTGTAATTAATTAAGACATTACTAAAAAATAAAATCAAATACTTGTTAATTTAGAAAATATTTAAGCTCAATAAAAATCTAAAGTCAAATATAGATTAAAATATAATCTTAAAGTTGAAGATGTCAAATAATAAATATAAAAGATAGAAAATTTTATTAATTCTGAAAGAACTAATTGAAAATTTATTTAAAATTATATATTAAATCAATTATATATTATTTTATTTGAATTTTAGCTTATTTTTATTGTGTTTAATTTATAGGAACTTTCTAAAAATAATTCTTTTTTTTAAATATAATTTGAATTTATTCTAAATAAATCAGGTTGTTAATTTTATTTATTAATATAATTACTACTAATATTATCATTTTAAATATTATAATTATTAATTTAATTATTTAAAATTGCTTTTTACTAATTTTAGTCAATAAACTAATCATCATCTTATTAAATAAAATAAACAAATCCAACCTAAACTTTTATTTTGAATATCTTTTAATAATTAGGTATCATTACTACATTAACTATTAAATATAAACATTAATCTATTTCTGATAGAATCGATTATAAAATTTTAGTTACTTCATCTATAATTAATAATTATTTTATTTAATTAAAATTTAAAATTTTTTATTCTATATAATAATCCTATCCAATTATTTATAATATTTCATCAATAATTTCATTTTAAATAGTACTTATTTATTCTAAGCTTATATTTTTTTATTATTTTTATTCATCTAAATAAATTAAGTATTATAATTTTTCATCTAATAATTAATTGTTAAAATCTTTACTTGTAAGTATTTTTTAATTTATTTATTTTCTTATGTTTATTATATTTTCTTCTATTTATCTTTTTATATCTCATTAATATTAATTTATAAACTATAAATCCATCATTTCATCATCATATAAATTTTCTAACAAATATTATTGAAATAATATATCATTTTAAATTTTTATATTTTTTTAATTTTTATAATTTATGACTTCAAATTACTCTTTGTCAAAAAAATCTAATTTTATTTATTCAATTGAATTATTTTATTTACTTTCAAATAAATAATATTCATTTAAAATTATCTATTTAATAATTTTAAATTATTAGTAATAATATAAATTACCTAAATATTTTCTTTGATTTTATATTCATTTTCTATATTATTAATTAGTTACTATTGTTAATTTTCTAAAAACTTAATAAATTAGCATTCATTTTAATTAATCTGTTCTTCTTCTATTATTTAACAATCACTCAATGAAAAATCAAAATAAGTTTTTTTAAATTTACTTTCAGGAATATCTTTAAATTGTTAGACAGAAAAAAATTATTGATTTTAATTAATCATCTGTCCATTTAGAAACTAAAATAAGATTTAAACGTCATTAGAAATTAGTTTTGAATATTTTTGATGCTTATTTTTGAGATCATAAGAAAAAACAGTCTTAGTCTCAAATAAAATGATAATAATATAACAATTATAAGGTTACTATTTTTCAAATGTTATTCCAATAAAAACATTACTTTTATTAAAAATATATTTTTGATTTGAATGTTATTCTAATTTTTCAGTCCCATATATAAAGCTAATCATCATCAAAGCTAAATTTAAGTAGCTTCCTTCTCTATTAAGAATAAGTTATTAAGTAGATTCAAAATATTCATGCTTTTTTATTTAAAATAATTTGTAATAATTTATTATCTAATAAACAGATTCAAATATATTCATCTTTGATATATAATTTTTTATACATTATTTATTATTAAATTTATCTAAACCAAATATAATATTTCTAAAATTATTTTCTTTTACATTGTTTTCTTTTGTCAGCTTTTTAATTTCATAGCTTTCATCAATATTTATTTTATTTTATTATATCTAAATATAATCTTTAAATATTATTTTCAAATTTAATAAATGTTTATTATTATTTTAAGAACAAATTATTGTATTTTAATTAGAAATAATTTTATTTATATCTACTTAAAAATTAGACACAATATGTTATTTTCTCTAAAAATCTATTCCTATCAAATAAAGGTAAATTATATTTCCTATTTTTTCTTATTCAATTTTTTATAATTTCAATAAAAATAGAATACTTTGATCTATATATTATAAATTTTGAATCATTTTAGTTTTTAAAAATTAATCCTCATATTCAATTATAAAATAATAGAAATTTACTTAAATTTATTAATAATTTAATGATAAATCAATTAATTAAATTTATAAGTATTCTTATGATTACATTTATATTTGAAAATTATTAGTATTATATTCTTTATTCTACTTATCAATTTCTATAGAGCTAATAATTATAGAATTATTAATTTAAAATTTCAACTGCTTATTTTTTAAAACATTAAATAAAATTAAATCTTTTTTAATCTTCTTATTTTCCTCTAAATAAAATTTTATTTATATTATTTATTAAATTAAATCATTAAATATTCCTTTGAATTATAACTATTTATCTAGATTTTAATATTTTTGTTTTCTATTTTTAAATCTGTATTGTATATTTAAATTAGCATCTAATTACCCTATTATTTGAATAATTTTTATTTTTATTTTAAATAACTATATTGGTTAAAAAACTATTTGATAATTAAAATTTATTAATTATTTATTATTTTCTCCCAAAATAATTGTTTTTTCATCTAAATTTTTATTTATTAACTAATCTATATTTATTTTAATTTTATGTATTATATTATTAATTTTTATTGTATTATAGATAATAACATAAAATTTTATTTAATATTCATTTAAATTAAATAACTTAAATTTATTTTAAATAAATTCATTTATAGATAATTCTTATTATGGATTAATTGATAAAAGATGTGAATATTTTAAAAAAATATTTTTATTTTTATTTTAATTTAATTAAAAAAAAATGAATAAATTAATTTTTTCATCCAATAAATTTAAAAATTGAGCATTTTAAACTATTAATCTCCAATATTAATTATTTTATTGATAATAAGATTGACTTGATTTTTCAATTAAATTATTATCAAAATTGAATAAAATATTTTAATATTTTTACTAAAATGAAAATGAATTTTAAATATTTTATTTTTCTTTATTTTTTATTTATTTTTTATCTTTAAATTTAAAAAACTAAATTAATCATCTTAGTAAAAAAAATGATTATTATTACTATTTTTGATTTTTTTCGTTTTCTTTTGAAAAATCATCACATAATTTGTGTATTTCAAATTTTAACATATTTTAAATAAATATCAGTAATTTATTTAAAATATATTTGTTAGTTTATTTATATGAAATATAATATTAAAACATTTGTTTTTAAATTAATAATATAAAAATTCTAGAATAATATTAGATAAATATAATTAATAGAAAAATAAAATTGATTTTGAAATAATTAATAAAACGAATAGAAATGATCATTTATAATAAACTCTTCTAACAGGAGCAACAACTCTAGTGGCATAAGTTGTATAAGGATGATAATAAGCTGACCTGTAATAAGTATGATAAGGTCTGTAGTAATAAGAAGAATATCTGAAAGGACTTCCATAGTCATAATAAGTGTAATAGACAGGCACAATAGTTCTGGTCCAAGGAGAATACCTGGGGAATCTAGTCCAAATAGACCTGTCATAGACAAAATAATACCATTTACATAGATTATTAACAGCTCCATAGAAATCTCCATTCAAACACTATTAAGTATATGAACACCATCCACATGATGGTACACTGGTACAGATGTATGGTTGGCTATCAAATTGAGAGCAAGTTGCATTTTGAGGAATGATGAATTCAGCCTTCACCATGCTTACACTTCCGCTTCCTACTTTCATACTCTTCAATCCGGCTTTCTTACTAGCTTCTGCTGAAAGAGAAGCTTTGTTCATTGCTTTCTTCTATTTTGCTGAAACTTTATGTGATTCCATCTTTGATAGAAGTTGGCTATTGGATTGCAAAGAAACTTTCTTCTTTTTTGCTACTTCTACTGAGCTGCTTAAGCATAATAATGCTAACATTATTAATACTGAGATCTTCATTATCTTTTTAATTTATTATTATTATTATTATCTTTCTTTGATAATCTATATTACAAGATTTATTATCTTTATTATATTTCACTTTCAATATGCAGGTATATAATAATAATCAATTACTTAATGTTTAAAAAAGCGTTAATACTTATATTAAATAGCCATCACTTATCAAAACTGATAATTAACAGGTTAGAAATGTTATTTATTAGAATAATTAAAATAATAATAACAATATTAATTAAATTAATCATTTAAATCATAACACAAAAAAATAAGAAGATCTTTCAAATAGTTTTTATTAAATATTTTAAAATTCTAAACCATAATAAATTTAAAAAAATTCTTACTAAAATTAAATTTAATCTTAAATAAGTATTAATGGTTCAAGTCATGATCCAAATTAAATAATACTAGAAAATTAGAAATTAAAAACTGAATATAAAAAATTAGAAATGCAATCTAAAAATCAAGCGATCGAAATAGATTAGTTAAAATAAAAAATTTAAAATATAAAAGAAAATAATGGAAATAAAGAATTAGAAGAAATAATAGAAATAATGGAAAAAGAGATTTAATAATATAAATTAAGAGGAAATGAATATGACGATAAAGTTAAATAGAATTTGTTGAGTTAGAATTATGACGAAATAAATAAATAAAAATAATAAATAGATTTTTTATAATAGAAAATATAAGAATATGAGAGATAATAGAGTAGTTATGTAAACAAATTTTAGGAAAATATAAGTGAAAAAGATCAATAATTATAAAAGGTAAAATAAACCATGACTGAAAAAGAGTAAAAGTAGGAGAATAGTATAAAAATGTTAATTTAAGAAATAGAGAGACTTAATTAAATATTATTATAGAAACAAGAAGAGAGTAAAAGTACAAATAAATATATTCTTGAATTGGAAGATAAAATTGAGAGTTTAAAAAGAGATAACAGGAGTCTTCAATAGTAATAACAGATAACATAATAAGAATTTAATTAATAGAAAAGTATGATTGAATAATACCAGAATGAAATAAACTAGTAACAATAAAGAATAGAAAATTTGATGACTGAAAACTATTAGTTTAAAGAGTTTCACGACTAAAACTATAATCTTCAATTGATTAATACTGATTATAAAAATAGGATTGCAATTTAATCTTAAGAATTAGATTAACTTAATTCTCATCTATTATAAAGAGGATAGCAAATAGGTAATTTTTTTTAATTTATTTTATTAATTATTAGAGGAGTTAAACAAGAAAAATATAAAATTAGAAATGGAACTTAAGTAAAAAGCAAATTTATAAGATCATATTAATTATTTACAAAAACAATTGGATGAAAAAGACACTCAAAAAGGTCAAAACATACAAAATATGATTCAATAAATGAACTAATACAAAGATAAAATATTAGAACTGTAAACAGAATTAGATAAACAAAATTAAATTATAATCCAAAAAGAAAAAAATAATAATAACTTCAATAACAATATTAATTTGAATAAAAATAATGTAAATCCTAATGTTAATAGCTAAAATAACTAAAGAATTTCTAGTAATACTATAAACAGTAATTGTGTTAGTAATATATAACTTAAAACATCTAATAATATTCAAAATATTCAAAGCAATTAACTCTAAATTAACAGTGCAGTTAAAATTCCTACCAATTCAGCACATAGATTGTTTGTTAGTACTAATAATTTCAATAATTTTAAAAAATGATTTTTATATTATACAAAATATATTTATATTAATTTTAAAATCAAAATTCGTTTGATTACATTTCATCTATTCCTATTTATTCCTAATAGTTTTCTTCGATATTGATATTGTTATTAATATTGGTATTATCTTAATTATTATCTTAATTATTATCTTCATTATTATCTTCATTATTATTGTTACTATTATTATTATTAAAAAAATTAATATCATTATCTTCTCTATTATTGAAAATATTAATATCATTTTAGTTAAAATTATCTCGATCATTATTAGTATTATGAATAAGATAAGAGTTGTTACTAGGAATATTATTAAAAATTTCATACTAATTCATATTAGTATTATGATTTTATAAAATATTTTGATGAAAATCTTAATTACTAAAACTATTTTATTGGTATTATTCGTGAATATTAAAGTTGATAGACTCTGATAATTATTGATTATGATTATGTTAATTATGAAGATGATTATGATTGATTTATTCTTAGTTAATGTTATGATTGATTTCATTTTGATTATCATTACATTTGCTGATTTAATCTTCTTCATCATCAGTCTTGAGATGTTTAGGGAGTATTAATGATTAAGAGTTTCAATTGAAATACTAACTATTAATCATAATTGAATAAATACCAATTAATGAGAGAATTAAAGGGTTTGTAATACTTTTTAATTGTTATCTGAATCACGTTTTAGTTAAGTTAGAATAGACTTACTTAATTCAGCAATAATTATATTTTGGTATTTTAATGAAGCTTTATCAATGTACCAAATTTTGATGATTTATCTATAATATACACTTTTTTATCCTTTAACAATAAACAACAATGTAGTCTAGATACTGAAATGTCCACCATTCTCAATTCTCTCTCTATCCCTATTTAAAATATTATTGATATATTTCATCATTTATATATTCTATTTAATATTATTATTTTAAATATTTTATAATAAAATTATTAGATTTATTTAAATTTAAAAGTTTTATTTATAAATTATTGTTATGGCATATTTTTAATATAATATAAATTATTATTATATATTAATAATTTATATTTTTAATACCTCTTCCTATGGATATTTCTTTGTTGTCCTGCAGCTGGATTATATTGACTTGATTAACTTAGTTTTCATTATTGATGGCATCAATTACAATGTAAGGGGGAGAAGGTTTCTTCAGAGTTACAAGTTCATATTATTTTTTATCTATCCTAACTATGTTTTTAAACCCTTAAATATAATATATTAATAATCTTTAATTATACAATAATAATATATAATAATTTGATATTTATATTTTATAGTATAATAATATTTAATAATATAATTATATTCAATTATATAATAAAAATATTTGATAATATCATAATAATATTTGATAATATAATAAAAATTTTTAATATAGTGATATTAATAATAAAATATAAATTAATAAAATAATGGAACCTTTCTTGCAAAGTTCGCACTCCATATTTTTGATTTCTATTTGCTAAATTTTGTCTCCTTTCTATTTGAACACCATTTTGGTATCCAACCATTATTATAAACACTAAATATGCACGTAACTCATGCTCCCTTTGCAATTGCATGGACTGAAAAGAGGATTATCTTCATTTTATTCTTCATTTAAACAAAATCTGCAAACTACTTTTTATTGATTCGTTTATTTTGAAAATACACTTTAAATCTCACTATTTTCTTCTTCTTCTTCTTTTTATTTTTATCTATTTTTCTTATTTTATATCATATTTATCTTTAGTTCTTAATCTTCTTTCTAATCTGTTAATACAATTTCTCTTACCCTAAATCTTAATCTTCCTATTTTTAATTCATCATTAACTCTTATTCGTTTCTAAAATGGATTGTTTTTTTTTTTACTTGTAATTATTTGCCATATTGTATTTTCTAGCATTTTTTATTCATTTTCATAAAATTACTAATTAAAACTTTAATCTATAAACAAATTATAATGTG
>Ga0315908_10000435_pt1 | contig 33310 bp, 26 predicted proteins | sample LakEriMetagenome_12_FD_203520 | JGI IMG/M metagenome (GOLD analysis project Ga0315908, IMG submission 203520) | Freshwater fungal communities from buoy surface, Lake Erie, Ohio, United States - Buoy 4 MA124 | ecosystem: Environmental > Aquatic > Freshwater > Lake > Lake biofilm | place: USA...
GCAGCAAATAACGTAAGATTCGCTAGATTAGTTACATTTGTTAGGGCCATTTTAATAAAGCCCTTATTGTTATGGAAAGCTATGGTAAAATATTACTTGTTGCCATGCCGGCATTTTTATTACTTGTATTATTTGAAAAATGGTACGGCGTATTAAAAGGTAAGGAAACCGTGAGAACCTTTGATATGATTGCTAGCTTAAGCTCTGGCGTTACCAATGTAACTAAAGATGTTCTTGGTTTAAGTATTGCCGTTATCTCATATGGTTGGATGGTGGAGCACTGGTCATTAACCAAAGTACCAGATGGTCCTCTAACCTATATTATTGCTTTTATAGCGCTTGATTTTGCAGGCTATTGGATACATAGAATTGCACACGAATACAATGTATTTTGGAATAACCATATTGTACACCATAGCTCTGAAGAATACAATTTAGCTTGTGCATTGCGTCAGAGTATTTCATCGATTGTAAAAATATTTGTGATATTTTTATTGCCGGCCGCTTTGTTAGGGGTTTCTGCAAAAGTAATAGCTATTGTAGCGCCACTTCATTTGTTTGCTCAATTCTGGTACCACACACAGCATATTGGCAACATGGGCTTTTTAGAAAAAATTATTGTGACGCCTTCGCATCATAGAGTACATCATGCCATCAATAAAGAATACCTAGACAAAAACTATGCACAAATATTTATTTTTTGGGATAAATTATTTGGCACGTTTAAAGAAGAAGATCCAAATGTACCCGCTGTTTATGGTATTACGAGAGCTGTTCAAACATGGAATCCTATCAAAATTAATTTCATGCATTTATGGTTACTCATTAAAGACGCTTGGAGAACCAAAAGTTGGTCCAGTAAATTTAAAATATGGTTTATGCCTACTGGCTGGAGACCCGCAGATGTTGAAGTGCAATACCCAGTAGCAAAAATTGAAGACGTATATCATTTTGAAAAGTATGACACCAATGAAACAAAGAGCCTTGTTATTTGGTCGTACATTCAGTTAGTAGCTCTTCTTTTGTTTATCAGTTACCTGTTTGGCAATATTGCACAAATTGGCAATCCTAACATGTTTGTATACGGGCTGTTTATTTTTGCTTTTGTATATGCACACACAGAGCTGATGGATAGAAGTGGCGAGGCACTAATTGCAGAAGTTGTGAAAGTAGGAATTGGAGTAGCGGTTTTATATTACCAAAAAGATTGGTTTGGTATTAATAGCTATAATAGCAGTGCAAGTATATTTATTATCCTATACTTTATTGTATCACTTGCTACTACCTTTTACTTTCATTATATAGAACGCCCTTCTCTATCTACTAGTTCACCTTCAATGTCGTAATCGTAGGCTTTGGTAATTTTTACCCAAACAAAATCTCCAATAGTGAGTTTCTTTTTGGTATTAATTACTACTTCATTGTCAACTTCAACGCTATCAAACTCAGTGCGCCCTAAATAACGGCCAGCTTCTTTTTTGTCGATAATTACTTTTAGAATTTGGCCAACTTTCTCCTCATTTTTTTCGAGGGAAATTTCTTGCTGCACTTCCATAATAGACTGTGCGCGCGCTGCTTTAACATCGGCAGGAACATCATCAACTAAATCATGGGCTGTGGTGTTTTCTTCGTGGCTATAACTAAATATACCTACCCTATCAAAACGGTGTTCTTGTAAAAATTCTTTTAGTTCTTCGATATCATCTTCGGTTTCACCAGGGAAACCAGCAATTAATGTTGTACGCAAACAAATCCCCGGTACACGTGCTCTAATTTCTTTAATTAGCACAGACATATCCTCTCTAGTAATGTTACGCTTCATGGCTTTCAGCATACTATTGCTAGCATGTTGAAGCGGCATGTCTAGGTATTTACAAATATTTGAACGCTCACGCATTACGTCAAGTATTTCTAACGGAAACTTACTAGGATATGCATAATGTAAACGAATCCATTCGATGCCTTTAACATCGGCAAGAGCATGTAATAATTTAGGTAGTGCGCGCTCTTTGTAAATATCCAATCCATAATAGGTAAGCTCCTGCGCAATAAGCATGATTTCTTTAACCCCTTTTTTAACAAGTCCTTCTGCTTCGGTTACTAGGTCTTCGATGCTACGACTAACGTGTTGTCCACGCATTAGTGGTATGGCACAAAATGAACAGGTGCGGTTACAACCTTCACTAATTTTTAAATACGCATAGTGTTGCGGTGTACTTAAAAATCGCTCGCCTACTAATTCTGCTTTATAATCAACATCAAATTTTTTAAGCATCAAAGGAAGCTCCATAGTTCCAAACCAAGCGTCTACTTCTGGCATTTCTGATTCCAAATCACCTCTGTATCTTTCACTCAAACAACCTGTCACGTATACTTTATCTAGTTTACCCCTGCGCTTTAACTCTAATTGATCTAAAATAGTATTGATGCTTTCTTCTTTGGCCTTGTCAATAAATCCACAAGTATTAACCACTACCACGTTGTGATCTAGCTTAGTGTTTTCATGCACTACTTCTATATCACTAGCCATGAGCTGACCGCTTAGCACTTCGCTGTCCACTAAATTTTTACTACAGCCTAGTGTAATAATATTAACCTTGTCTTTATGTAGTGTTTTTGACTTCATGGATTATTTATGAATTTCACTCGAAAAATGAAAAGTAATATCTGGGTTATTGGTGATTTCGGTATTTAAAAACCATTCGCTTTGTGCTAAATAAACAGGATTACCATCTTTATCTACGGCAGCATTTTGTTGCTTAAATCGTAAAAAATCGTCGAGCTTGCCAGCTACATTTGAAGTGAGCCAGCAGGCTTTATAAAATTGAAGGGTTCTAAATTCACAAGCTGCTCCATACTCATGGAGGAGTCTGTACTGAATGACTTCAAATTGTAAATCACCCACACAACCAATAATTTTTTTATTGCCACCAAACTGGGTAAACAACTGCGCCACACCTTCGTCGGTTAACTGGCTAATACCTTTTTCTAGTTGCTTTGTTTTTAGAGGATCTTTATTAACAAGTTCCTTAAAAATTTCTGGTGAAAAAGTAGGAATGCCCGTAAAGAAAAAATCTTCTCCTTCTGTTAAGGTATCTCCTATTTTAAAGTTACCAGTATCAAATAAACCCACCACGTCACCTGGGTATGCATCGTCAATAACGTCTTTGGTACGTGCTAAAAATGTGTACGGATTGCTAAAACGCATGTCTTTGTCATTTCTAACATGGTGGTAATATTTGTTTCTTTCAAAACGGCCACTACATACACGCATAAAAGCAATACGGTCTCTATGTTTAGGATCTAGGTTGGCATGTATTTTAAATATAAAGCCACTAAACTTATCTTCTCCAACTTCTACAAGTCGTTTAGAGGTTGCTCTACTTCGCGGCACGGGTGCAATGCGTATAAACGTATCTAGCATTTCTTTAACACCAAAATTATTAACGGCACTTCCAAAAAATACGGGCGCCACTTTAGAGGTTAAATAATCTTTGGCATCTAATGCACCATACACACCTTCAATAAGTTCTACGTCTTCTCTTAATTGATCGGCATCACGCTTACCTATTTTAGTTTCTAGTAAATCGTCTTGCAAATCATCGATGGCCACAATATCTTCCTCATCTGCTTTGGTACCACCTGTAAATAAACGCAGGTTTTTGTCATGTAAATTATATACCCCTTTAAATTCTTTACCACTGTTAATGGGCCAGGTCATGGGGTGTAACGAAATATGTAGTTCGTTTTCTATTTCTTCTAATAAATCAAATCTGTTTTTACCATCTCTATCCATTTTATTGATAAAAACAATAACGGGTGTATCACGCATACGACACACTTCCATTAAACGGCGTGTTTGTGGCTCTACCCCATTCACACTATCAATGACCAATATTACACTATCCACTGCACTGAGTGTTCGGTAAGTATCTTCGGCAAAATCTTTGTGGCCGGGTGTATCTAATAAATTAATTAAAAAGTTTTTGTACTCAAAAGACATTACCGATGTAGCTACCGAGATACCACGCTGACGTTCAATTTCCATGAAATCCGAAGTGGCATGTTTTTTAATTTTATTGCTTTTAACAGCGCCTGCAGTTTGAATAGCACCACCAAATAAAAGAAACTTTTCTGTTAATGTAGTTTTACCCGCATCCGGATGCGATATAATGGCAAAACTTTTGCGTCTACCTATCTCTTTCTCGTATTTCATGAAGCTATTAAATTATGCGATGCAAAGGTAAGGACAGCGAGGCTTAACTATAGCAAAACATTCACAAATATTGACCCATATGTCACTTACCTTTAGGCTTTAAATGCTTTATCATGAAGAAATACGTTTTAATACTTGCAATACTTAGTTTTCAAACCCTTCATGCACAAAAATTGGGGAATTTAATTAAAAAAGCTACTTCTGCCCTTGAGCCTTCTAAAACCGGATTAAGCACCGACGATATAGCGAATGGTTTAAAAGAAGCATTGCAAAAAGGCGCTCAAACGGGAACCGCAAAACTATCTAGCCCTGGGGGATTTTTGCAAAATGCTGCATTAAAAATTATCATGCCGCCAGAGGCTCAAAAAATAGAATCAACCCTTAGAAGACTTGGCTTTAATCAACTTATGGATGATATGATTGTGAGTATGAACCGAGCCGCCGAAGATGCTTGTAAAACAGCTGTGCCAATTTTTACAACCGCCATCAAAGAAATGACCATTACCGATGGTATCAATATTTTAAGAGGAAGCGACACATCAGCAACTTCTTATTTAAGAACAAAAACAAATACGGCACTTGCACAAAGTTTTTCACCAATCATTAAAACATCACTGGATAAAGTGAATGCTACTCAGCATTGGGAAAAAATTATAACCACCTACAATAAAATTCCACTCATTAGTAAAAAAATGAATCCAGATTTAGTTGGCTATGTAACCGATAAATCTTTGTCTGGCATTTACACTGAAATTGCTTCGCAAGAAAAAGATATCAGGGCCAACCCTGCCGCAAGAACTACAGATTTATTACGCAGCGTGTTTGAAAAAAAATAAGGCCACAATTTCTTGCGGCCTTACTCTTATTATTTGATTAGATCTTAGATGTCAATTGCTTCGCCATAAGCTGCAGCAGTTGCTTCTTTTAATCCTTCACTCATTGTTGGGTGCGGGTGTATTGCATTTAAAATTTCATGCGCTGTGGTTTCTAATTTGCGAGCTACAACAGCTTCTGCAATCATTTCAGTTACGTTCATACCAATCATATGGCAACCTAAAAACTCGCCATATTTAGCATCATAAATAACTTTTACAAAACCTTCTGTAGCACCTGCTGCACTAGCCTTTCCGCTCGCAACAAATGGGAATTTACCTACTTTAATTTCATAACCAGCTTCTATGGCTGCCTTTTCGGTGTAACCTACACTTGAAATTTCTGGTGTACAATAGGTACAACCTGGAATATTATTGTAATCAATTGCTTCAGGTAAATGATGGTACTTTTTTTCTAGGTAAGCCATATGCTCAGCAGCATTGATACCTTCTTTAGCAGCCACGTGCGCTAATGCTTGACCTGGAGAACAATCTCCAATGGCATACACACCAGCAACAGATGTTTGTTGGTATTTATCTACAATGATTCTTCCTTTTTCAGCTTTAATACCAGCTTCTTCCAAACCAATATTTTCGATGTTAGCAACATAACCGACAGCACTTAAAACCACATCTGCTTCTAGTGTTATGGTAGAACCGTCTTGTTTTTTAACAAGTGCTTTAACGCCAGCTCCTGAAGTATCTAATGATTCTACAGAAGCGTTGGTCATAATTTCGATACCTTGTTTTTTATATTGCTTTTCTAGTTCTTTAGAAATGTCTTCATCTTCTACTGGAACAATGCGCGGCATAAATTCAACGATGGTTACTTTAGTACCCATGCTATTGTATACATATGCAAACTCAACACCTATCGCACCACTACCTACAATAATCATTGATTTTGGTTGCTCGGCAAGTACCATGGCTTCACGGTATCCAAGTACTTTTTTACCATCCTGTTTTAGGTTTGGTAATTCTCTTGATCTACCACCAGTTGCGATAACAATGTATTTAGCTTCATGGATTTGCTTAGTTCCATCAGCGGCAGTAACTTCTACTTTACCTTTTGATAGTACTTTACCATAACCCATGATAACGTCAATCTTGTTCTTCTTCATTAAGAATTGAACACCTTTACTCATTTTATCGGCAACACCACGGCTACGCTTAATAACGCCACCAAAATCGTGGGTTCCAGTTGCATTAATACCATAATCGGCACTATGCTTTACATATTCATATACTTGCGCACTTTTTAAAAGGGCTTTGGTTGGAATACAACCCCAGTTTAAACAAACGCCACCAAGGCTTTCCTTTTCAATAACGGCTACTTTAAAACCTAATTGAGAAGCACGAATAGCAGCTGGATATCCACCAGGTCCGCTACCAATAACAATTACATCATATGCCATAAAAACTAAATTACTTGATTATTAAGGGCCTATTGGCCGTTTGCGTTGCAAAATTAAACTAAAATTGGGCAAATTATTCAAAAAACACACGAACCGTTTGATAAAACCAATTGGTATCCGAAGCGGCTCCCTTGTTTTGCATTTGCTCATTAAAACCTTGTAGTCCAAAGAGTCCTGCCATATTACCATTTCGAAGGGCGATTTCGAGGTATCCTGCCGAGTTAAACCAGGCTAATTTATCTGTTTCGGCCACTGACATGTAGTTAGCGCTAATGGAATCAATCACTTCGTTGCGCTTAAATACAATTTTAAAGAAACGTCCAGCCGCCTGAGCCGCAAATTCAGAAGATGTAATATTAATAACTACGTTTTCGAATTGATCAATAAATAGGATTTGACCCTCAATCCAGTCGGGTCCAACTGTTGGGCGTAATGGATAGGTTTCATTGATATTAGCGATGGCTACACCCCCATCTTGTAAATTACCCGTTTTACTTACTTTATTGATTGCCATAGCAATTACAGCGGTTATCTCAAGTAAAGTATGCTTATTATTTAAAGGAATAGCTACAAGATCATTAGGCCTTTGACCCGTAATCATGGTTAAAAGTCCATTGTCTGGGCAAATAATATACTGCTGGTTAAATTTAGCCATGAGCATATAATCTGTGGCCCCTTCAAAGAGGTTAACCAAAATGCAATGAAAACTACCTCCCGGAAAATGTTTGATAGCGTTACCGCATACATAAGCCGATTGCGGAAAATTTGTTTGCGGTAAATAATGCGTGATGTCACACAAATTAGTGGTAGGATCTAGCTGTAAAAACTGACCTTTTATAGCGCCAATCAAAAAATCACGTTGGCCAATATCTGAAGAAAGTGTTACAATGGGCATGCCTCATTGTTAACGTAATTACTTGTAAATTATTTCACTAGCTCGTTATTTTTAAAGAAAAACTTACGAACTAATTTATCAGCTAAAGCAGGAAAAAACTTATTCATAAAAACAGCGCGCTTACCCGTAAAAGTTAACACAAGCGTGCGTTTGCGCTTTTCAATAGCATTTGCAATGTGACCCGCACATTCTTCTGAACTCATCATGGCGCCTTCATCCATTGGTGACTCACCTTGCGACTCTCCATTACTATTTAATGCCGCATTTCTAATATTTGAGCTGGTAAAACCGGGGCATACCCACATTACATTGGTCCCAGACTCCAGTAGCTCGGTACGAAGGGCTTCCAACCAGCCATTAACCGCGTATTTAGAAGCCGAATAACCACTACGACCCGGAAGACCCCTGTAACCCGCAATTGATGAAACACCCACAATAGTGCCTTTGTTTTTAATGATTTGAGCTAATGCAAATTTGGTACAATAAACAGTTCCCCAAAAGTTAATATCCATAACACGCCTAATGGTATCAAAATCTACATCTTGCACCAAGGCACGCATTGAAACACCAGCGTTATTGATTAATATATCAATGGTACCAAACTCCTTAATAACTGCATCAATAAAACCTTTGCAATCTGTTTCTTTACTTACATCTGCGGCATGGATAAACAAAGGTTTTCCGGTATTTGCCGCTTGCAATTGGTATAACTTTTGGTAATTACGTGCACAGGTAGCCACTTTAGCACCCTTATTTAAATAAAGTTCAACAAGCGCCTTCCCAATTCCATCGGAACCACCCGTAATAACTACTACTTTGTCTTGTATTTGATGCATAAAAACAAATTATGTTCAAAAATAAGCAAGTAAAAGGGTGTTATTTAGGAAATGTGGGTAAATCAAGTAAAAAAGAACCCTATTTATTTGGCTATTTTTTTATTTCGCTTATTTTTGCACTCCTGAAACAAACAAGTGATTGATTGTGAAGGGTAAAGATTCTGTAGCTCAGTTGGTAGAGCAATACACTTTTAATGTATGGGTCCTGGGTTCGAGTCCCAGCGGGATCACAAACTAGCTAGTAAATAGCACTAAAAACTCCGATTTCTTTCGATTTCGGAGTTTTTTTATGACCTTTTGGGCACGCTTTTGTAGTCTTTTGTATTGTTTTGTGTGGCTCGGTATTAATTAAGGAATTTATTTATATTTAAACAATAAAAATAGATGTAATGGGTGTATTTGATTTTTTAAACGATCTAGGAGAGTCTAAATCGAATTTTAATATTCGCAAGACAAATAAAGAAGATGACGATATAGTTGCATATTTAGAAATTCTTCAAAATAGAGGTTTAATGATGGAGAATTTTAAAAATGAATTACTAACTCTTTTCTTAAATAAGAAAATTGATAAAAAAGCCTTTCACGAGAATATCAATAAGTCTGTAAAAGCACACGAAAATATCGAATTTAAGTTGACTTCCATAGATGAATCAATGTTCAAGTTTAAAGATCAAAGAAAGGAGTATATAGGCTCAATAGATAGATTACCAGAAGACTTAATAAAACCAAATTCGGAAAGCGGAAAAATATCTTATGACTTTTCCTTGTCTCTATTTGAGCATTTGAGGGGAAAAATATTAAACGTCAAAATGTTAAACTCGTTGTGTGATACATTAGATTGTAATATAAAGTCAATTTATAACAAGGAATACTTAACAGAGGGTGTTATTACATCTAAAAGCTAATTAGTATTTTCTAGGTTTTTCATTATTTTTTTTACTGATAGCTTTGGATTTAACTCTAAACCAAATTTTAATAATTCTAAGGTTTCAGAATTCAAACCTTTATCGTAAAAAAGCATTGCTGCCTTTTTATAAAATTCACTAATTGTAATTTCAGATATAGAATTAATTTCTTTCATCTTTTTAAAATAAACAATCGAATTAGAGTATTTATCCCCTTCAAAATATAAGTTCCCAATTATGAAGGCGTTTTCAACTACCGCATACCCTCCCATATTAGGATAGCAATTATTAATAAGATAATCGAACATATCAGTAATATCCAAACTTTGACTTATTCTACTTGCAATCTTGCTCATTAAGATTTCTGAGGTTGTGTATGAATTAGAATTAAATTCTCGTCTTCCATTATAAATAACTCTTAATTTATTAACCTCATCATCATAACTTTTATCTGAAATACTTAATTCATCATTATACAAGAATTCTAAAAAGCCGTAATCAACGCCTAGCACTTTAAAAACATAAAATATTTCAAGATTATTAGTATAGTGATCCCCATTCATAATAGGTTCATTCTTATATCCAATCTCAGACTTCATTTCTATGACTAGAAATTGCGAAATATTATACTGACTAGATTCATTTAATTTATCATAAAACTTGACTATATCTGTCATTTTACAATTCATAGTAAACCCTTTCAAAGATTCCTCGATTATCTTAAGATTATCATATAATGACTGCTTATCCATTTCAATAATTAATTTATGATATAGTTTTTTAATTTTTGAATGCCACAAATAAATTAATATAGGTAATACAATTATTACCATCTTGTTATATTCAAAAGATTTATTAAAATCTAATTGAATACCAGAAATAACAGCTCTTGTAATCCCACATCCAAAACAATTTACTCCAAAAATATTTTTTACAAGACATATTGTGTGTTGTTTATTCAACCAATCTAATGGTATAAAAAACAGAACAAGAGGAAATATAATATATAAGGTAAGAAGTAGCTTATTTTTAATATTAAAAAGATCCATTTAAACAAATTTATGCCATAGAAAGCACCTGACTAATTTTTAAGAAATTGTATTTTTTAGCTCTATTTTTCGCAGAAAAAATATCAACAAACCACCAAATTAGACAACCATAAAAAGTTATAATTTTTAAAATTCCTAAAGCAACATCATTTAACCAAAAACGCTCCCATCCTAAGATAATTGCAATTAATAAAATTGTTGAAGGCTTTTGAAGTTCTATGCTATTAACTAAATAGAATTTATCATCATCCATTATTTCTAATTTTTCCTTTATAATCATTAGTTCGTGGGGATTGAAATTTTCAGCATTTAAACCAATAAAGATGTCCACCTTAGATTTTTCCATTTTTATCCTTTTTATTAAAAATGAATTTAAATAAAATATTCTAAATAAACGATATATAACTTGCCAAAAGAAAAGTCAACTATTATAGAAGTGTCTCGACTTTGAGTTGAGGTCTTAAAAATGAGATCTAATTAAGTGATTCTAGTATAGTTAGAAATATAAGGTCCGCCCCAGCGGGATCACAAAGCCTCAACGAAAGTTGGGGTTTTTTTTTATGCCGAAAACGCGAATCAAGCTTGCTTGTATGAGCGGATGAGGCTAAAAAAAACAAACACAACCATAGGTTGCGTTAAATGGCTTTTCGCTAGCTCTCAGTTTGCTTAAACAGCACTTTGTCTGCATAAAAAGTACCAAAGGGTATTAATGAAGCCAAAAATGCCCAAAACATTTTAAGCAGTTTCCACTTATGTAAAAACGAAACTTGAAGCACTAAGCCAACATACAAAACAAATAGTATTCCATGTGCCAAACCAACAATGTAATTAGGCTGAGGCATTGCATATTTATATTTTAAGATCATTGTAAACCCTAATAGTAAAAACGAACAACCTTCCAAAAATGCTATAATTCGAAGTCTTCCTAAAGCTGTTTTCAATATATTATTTATCATGTTTATTCTTTCTAAGATTTACTCAAAATTACGGAATCATCCAACTAAAAGTGCCGCTTACATAATCAAAATAAGCCCTTCTATGGCCTGCATGATGAAGCCACAACCAATCTATGTTTTGTACCTGGATTGAAACAATACCAAAGTAATTGAAGCCAATTTCACTTTCTTCTAATGTAAAGTTTTCTTGTTCAATATGCTCAGGCAATCCGCTAGTTGGATTATCCGTAAAACTTGAAGGATCAAAATTAGTTAAGTAACACCGCCTACTCGATAAAGAAGTTTTTTGCCAGGCAGCATCAGTAATATCGTTATTAAATTGGAGCTCTGCCCTACCCTTTACCCTTATTTGAATTCTATCGGCGGCATCATAAAATAAGGCGCTAATAGAAGGATTTACAATTAATTCCTTCCATTTTTTACTTCGGGTATCGGTATGAAAACGTAATTCTTTGGTTTCAGATACAGCTTTACGAAGTACCACTGTTCGCAAACTTATATCGTTACCGCTATGGGTAGCTACACAAGGAGTATGTAAAGGGTCCCTACTTTTGACAGCGCCATTCACCATCCTATTCCAAGTATCTTTTTCAAGATCAGTTAAACTGTAAGTTATATTGTTGATTACAACATGATTCAAAGCTTCCATTAGTTACTTGAACAAAATAATTAATGGAAAGTTGAGTAATTGCAGGAAACTTAAATAAGATCTAAGTGAACTTTACAACCCATATGTACTTCTCAATGCAGAAAAATTAATATTCACCTCCTCTTCACTCAAGGCTCGATTGTATACTCTCATACTATAAAAAGTTCCTGGTCCATAGTCAGTTGCTCCTGCACCACTATTCGTATGTCTTGCACCAAAATAAAGTCCATTTGTACTAAGTCCTCCAGACGGTGCAGTGAAAGTGCCGGTTGAAATGCTCACTCCATCCATATATAAGGTGTAGCTTGTTCCGTTAACCACAAAATCCCATATATGAATGGTATTAATACCGGATACAGGGATACTTACAGGCCCAGTTGAACTACCCAAATTTAGGGTACTATTTGAAAGTAAATAAGCAATATACCCTTTGCCTGCAGTCCATGATTCATTCCCCCATAGTGTAGCCCAAAAGTTAGAAGGGATCAAGGAACATGCAACACTTACCGTAAAAGTGCTAGGTAAATTATAAGGGGTTGAAATATAACTTGAAGCTGACGTTGTAATTCCACCTCCATTAGAAGAGACATAGGTTGGTAAACTTTGCAAAGTGGCATTGTTTCCATTTCCAGAAATATCAGTCCAAGTTGAACCTGAACTTGGAGCGGTTGCTAAATTCATTACCAATCCATTTTGAATAACCCCATATAGAGACTTACTCGCGTCATAATTTTTTAAAACCTCGGTTGCACTCAACGCTTTTTTATAAATGCGAACAATTCCCATTTTCCCATTAAAATACTGTGAATACTCTCCACCATTATAAGAGCCTAAGAATAAATTTGTTGTTGCATTTAAGATGCCTCCCGAAATAGCAATCGCTTTTGTTTGCTTTAAGGCACCATTGGAATAAGTATAAATATTATTATTTGTCTTGTCCCAAACATACACCATTTGAACCCAATTATTGGCTGCAAAAGTATAGTTATCTGTAACTTGAGCATTAGAACCATTACTAAAGTCGGCTCGGATAGTATTGGCAGCAGTTAAGCGAAGGGCATAGGAGATGTTGGCCGCATTTCCCCCATTGTTATATTTTCCTAATACCGTTCCAGATGAACCTGAATTATTCATCCACACTTCAATTGACCAGCTTCCTGTACCTGGTTCTAAAACAGCATTATCAGGAATACTTACTTGAGAACTAGATCCATTAAATGTAAATGCAGGATTATCATAAGTAATATTGGTCATGGTTCCGTTTAATCCATTACCAGCCAAATCAATTACACTGGTACCTGTTCCCGAATAACTTTCTGGCATATTTGGATTATAGTGTAGTACTAAATTATCAGAAGTACTTATAATATTGGGCTTTACCAATAATCCCATGCGCATAGTGATATGATTATTCCATGTTGTTGGAATCACTTTTACAGATTTAGCGAAAACAGGGCTAGGAAAATTAATACGATTATCGTCAGCTATACTAGTGTTGATATTTACATTACTTAAAACAGTCACCCATGGAGCAGCACCGGTTAAACTTGTTTGAATATCTGCTTTTGTGACCCACTGACCACCAGAATTTGCCCTAGGTTGCACCACTATCCCTTTTATATAGGCAGGCTCATCATAATTTAACGTGATCCATTGACTTGTGTTGTTGGCAACTGCGGCCCAACCTAAATCTGAATTTAACCAAGGAGTATAATGCCCAGCTCCTCCAAATCCATCACCAGCCCATGCGCCTGAAATGTTCCAATAGGCGGGCGTTGTATTGGTGGATGGACTGTGTACGGTATAATCAAACTCATTTTTTCTTAATTCATACTCGAAATCAATTTCTTTATCCGTTAACGGCAAATTATGAATTTTAAATTGGGCTAAATTAAATTTACCATAAGCCCCTGTGCCCATGTTGGTGGTTTCACCTGCACCTAATGCATAATTTTGACTCGATGGTGGAATTTCTCTTGCACCAGCCTGAGTGCCCTGCAAAACACCGTTTAAATAACCTTTTACAGATGTGCCGTCATATACCAAAGCAATATGATGCCATTGATTTAAATTGACAGCTGATGCAGAAGTAATGATAGGTCCATTCCAAATCCGGTATTTAATAAACCCATTGATAATTTCAATATTGGAAGCATGCCAACCACCACTTGGTGTATGTGAATCTAATTCACTTACTACAACGCCAGTATTTGTTATTGGATAAAACCAAAAGCTCATCGTAAAACTTTTTTGAGCTGTTGTGTTTGCAGATTTAAAATAAGTTCTGATATTAGGTGTCGCTAAATACTGATTAGACCCATTAAAAGAAACATATCCTAACGAGTTAATAAAAATAGGTGCATTATACATCGTCGCATTACCAGAAGCAGTCCCTGCTAAATTGGAAACATCGGTTCCACCACGTGTGAACCCTGCCGATTTCGAAAAATCATAATTCACCACTAAATTATTCTTTGGTAGTAAAGAAGACTGAATGGGTAAACCCATTTGAGCATTACTCAAAGTTGTAATGAAAAGTAAAATAAAAGTAATTACTGATTTCATATTTAATTACTCATTTCTCCCGTCACAAGAATGCTATTACTTCCCAAGTGAAGAATGCTAACCACTGAATATTGACTGGCTGTTTTAGTAAAGCCTGTTCTATTCAAAATGGTCCCAGAAAACGTAACTTGCCCTGCTCCCATTTGTACGACGGTACAATTAAAGCCAGTGGGAAGGCCTGTTGGTATGGTTATCGTAATAGCTGATGCGCTAGTAGATTGTATCACTTTCCCATTGTCTGCGGCTGTAATGGAATAATTAGCAGATGCAGATACAATATTTGCTGCAAATCCAGAAATAGATGATGTGCTGGAATTTGCTCCCGTAATTGTCCCAGTCGTAGAAATGTTTCCCGCCGTATATGCAATATCATTACCAGTTCTTGTCCAATCCATATTAATCCTAGTCCATACAGGTGAAGCAGCAGTTCCAGTATTTACATAAAATCCAACTACTCCATCGGTTTGGTATATTAATAAACCATTAGCAGGTGAAGTGATATTTCCTTTCTGCGTACTGGTCAATCTTGGAATCAACAATCCTTTATCGGTAGCAGCAATTTCTAATTTAGCGGAAGCATTGGGTGTAGTAGTACCAATACCTGTTTGGCCATATGCCTGAAGCGATATAATAAAACAAAATAATATTAAAAAAACTTTATACATAATAAAAGAATAAAATTAAGAAAAAAAACTAATTCCCAGCTTTAATAAACTTAACCACATCCACAAATTTAGGTGCATCTATCTTAAGTACATAGGTGCCTGATTTTAAAGTAGACAAGTCAATAGTTAACCCTTGAAATAAATTATAACCGGTTTCTTTTCTACTATTTATAAGCACTCCATCTGCGGTCCATACTGTTAGGTTAAACGTTTCATTTAAAGGAGGTGTATTGGTGGCTTTAACTTTTGCTTGTGCTTGCACAGGATTGGGAAACATACGAACACCCAAAGAGTTATATTTAAGTGATACTTCACAATTAATAGCAAAATCACCAGCTGCACGCTTACCAGTTAATACAGCCATACCAGACTCTACGTCTATACAGTTGCTAATGCTTTTGAATTGAATAGCTGAAATACTGCTCGTAGTGCCTGCAAAATTACCAATACTACTTACCACAACACCCTGTTGTGCAAAGGATATTGTACACGCAAAAATGCCAACAAATATTGCAATTATTTTATTTTTATCTAACACTAAAATATTTTTTTACGGTTTGCGTATTAGTTGAATAAAACACAACGAGTTCTTTTGTTCCCACAGATTCTATATTGTAAATATATTCTACGGGATTGGAACCATTTGTTTTTGCATTTACATGAATCTGTAACTGATTACCAATTTTTTCAATATTATACACCCCTACTATTCCGTCAGAATCTTTGGTTGAGTTATCTTTTAAGAAATTGATGAAATAGGTAGACTGGCCAACATAGGTTTTAGTTACAGCATTTGCTCCTGTTTGTGTAATTGTGTAATCTAATAACCAAGTTTTACCCTCAAGCATTTGCTTAGTTAGCTCTAATTGTGAGGCAGGGTCAACCTTACTACAAGATGTTACAATAAAACTTACCGTAACAAATAAAATGACTTTAATATTGATTTTCATATATAAAAATTAATTGAATTAAAATAAATCTTTGGCTCTAACAAATACCCCAAGGTTAAGCGAACTCATATTGGCTTGAACCGGACTTTTTGTTAATGAATTAATATTATGATTGTAGTAGATAAATAACGTGTAATAAGAATTGTTGTCAAACTCTACACCCACATTATAACCAAAAACAAATCTTCTATAATTGTTATTGATTTGATTGTCTAAACTTTGTTTACTAAGCCTTACATCCAAACTAGGCCCTACTACAAAATAAAATTTGTATTTAGTAGTATCTAAAACCGGTAGCAGTTTTTTATAATTTGCTTTAATACTCAAATTAAAAAACTGATTATCTGCCTTAAAATTAGAAAAGTCACCAACAATAGGGTTCAACGTTTTTGCATTTTTATAAAAAAGGCCACTATTTATTTTAGTAAAACCTAACATAAATGCATACTTATTGGTTTTCTTATAATCGCCATCAATTCTTACCCCTAGGTGATAGCCTGGTTTATATACTTTATTGTTGATCTCTGAAAGACGGTAATTAAAGGAAGAAATATAATCTGTTTCATTAATAGACTGTCTATTAAATCCAATTCCCGCATATAATGAGGTTTTGTTATTGGTAAAATTGACAAATGTTTTTTTGAAAACTTTTGCAGTACTATCTGATAACTTTTTAAAGAAATCTGTCTTTTTAGTTTTTTGTGCAGAAACAGTTGTACTAATTAGTAAAGCTGCTAAAAGACAAAGTAATTGATTTGATTTATTCATATATTCTATTTTCATTTTTTATCTAACCCAATACCAAATAATGTCTGGATTTGAATTGGTAGAAGTTCCACCAGACGCATCTGAAAGCCAAGGTGAAGGTGAATAATATTGATTATTTGCAACCATGGTACCCCACCAATTTCCAGTACCAGAAGCTAAAGTAATATAACCAGTTCCGGAACCTGTTGTACTACTATACCAAGGCATTCTTTGTGAAATACCATTGTTTGCTGTGTTGTAATTCCAGTTACCAAATTTAGTATTTATGGTTACGTCCGTTTGGCTATTGTCTGTTTTTACAAAACTATAACTGCCATTTGCCGTCCAAATACCTCCAAAACTTCGTCTTGATCCTGCATCAATCATGTATTGAAAACCACTTGCACTTTTTTTAAGATAATCAGCCCACCCAATAATGGAATAACTTACCGTTCCTGTACTGGTTATATCTGCATTAGTTGTATAAGGTATTTGGGCATTGTATGAAATTGCATTTGTATAGTTCCAAACAGAATTAGAAGAGTTCTTTAAAATTAAGGTCCAACCACCACCGTCGGTGGTCATGTCAGCATAAATTTTGAATGGCGCACCTCCATTTATGTTAGCATTTTTTATCCAATAAAACCCATCAGCAGAATTTGGATAATCTTGTTTAATCTTGTAGGCACTAGATGATGCTGTCGTAGGACTTAAGCCGTCTTTTTCTGCATAGAAACGCGAACTAGATGCATTAAAATTGTTGGTGATTTCTTGTGCGGTTAGTTCCCTATTATATACTTTAAAACTTGCTAGGTTCATATTTGCCAACCAAGTCAGTCCATTTAACCAGCTAGAAATTCTTCCTGACCCATTATTAAACGAAGCATTCGCATTATTAAAAGATCCCAAAATTTGTTCTAAAGTTTGTCTATCCCCATTGACATAAATTTTATTATTTGTTTTACTTCCGGAATACATCACATAAACAATGTGCTTCCAAGCACCTTGAATACCCAAATAATCCACCTTGCTACTCGGAATTCCATATTGGTCACTATTTGCTGTATTGAAACCTATACTTCCTGATTTTATGAAAGCATCATAAACGTTAAATCCAAAATACATCGCATCCGCAAGCGTATTTGTTTTAACCCACATCTCCACAGTCACTACATTGGTACTACCAATATTTGCATTGAAATTTGCATATGCATTAGTTCCGTTAAATACTATCGATCCTCCATTAGCTGCACTGTACGTAGTGTTTGTTAAAGTTACATTAGAACCATTACCTGATAGATCGTTCCAGGTTGTTCCACTACCACTGTAACTTGCCGTGTTCCCTGCATCTAAATGCAACATCAATCCTGAATTGGAAATACATGTGATTGAGACACTCCCATCACCAGTTGTATTTAGTGTTCCATAGGAATTAATACCTGTAATAGATTTTGTTGCACCACCTGCACCTCCACCGGTTGCTGCACCACCACCAGCTCCACCGCCACCACCATAAAATCCTCCTCCTCCTCCTCCAGCTCCATTCCACGAACTTACACCACCATTGGTACCACCATTTCCACCACTTATATCAGCTCCATTTCCTCCTCTGGTGCCAGTTGCAACATCAAAGGGTTCTCCACCTTGTCCAGCAATTGAATTGGATGCTGCATAACCATACTGATATCTACCATTGGTTACATATGCATTCTGAGAAACTGTTGGTTCATTTCCATTACCTGATGTTCCTGTAATATTATTTCCAGCATTACCTCCTGTATAATCTGATCCAGTTGAAATCCCCGAACCACCGCCACCTCCACCTGCAATGACTAAAGCATTGGCAATGGCTGGAGATACATTTGTAAATACTCCTGACAATCCGCCACCAGCACCTCCATAGTATGTTCCTGCACCGCCGCTTCCACCAAATCCATATTTTGCAGTTGCTGATTGCCCTGGATGTCCACCCACTACGATGTATAAAATTTGACCAGGAGTAACATTAAGTGTTGTTGTAATATTCGCACCAACACCACCCACCTGACCTCTTGCGCCGGTTCCACCTTTCGCACCTATTGCATTAACCTGAATTGTAGTAACTCTATTTGGTACGATAAATTGTTGAATAGCACCTGTATAAGTAAATGTTTGCGTATTAATCACTACTGGTCTTTGCAAAGCAAAATTACGAGCAAGTATCTGTGCATTCGACTGTATCGAACATGCAAATAAAAATAATATGTAAATAAATTTACGCATGCTTAAAAAATAGTATCTCCCATTACAAATCCTGTTGTAGTTGAATTCATTACTAAACCAATTACACTATTAGTTGCTCTTGTTACAAAACCATTTGAAGAATTTAGCGTTACGCCTGACCCTGCCATTGTAATAGCACCTAAACCACCTTGTATGATTTGACAACTAAAACCAACAGGTAAATTATTAGGAACTGTAACAGTTATATTAGATGCAGAAGTAATTAAAAACACTTTATTATTATCTGTTGCAGCTAATGAAAATCCTGCAGATTTACTATTATCAATAATTAGTCCGTTTGAAATTTGCACCCATATTGTTCCATTCCAATAGTAATAACCAGGCACTACGTTATTTGGAGCCGTTCCAGCGCTTGCTGTATTGTAGACTAATAAGCCAGTACCAGCAGATGAGGTTCCAACAATCGGAGAAAAAACATTTGTAGCTGTTAATGCAACACGAGGTGGTAAAAATCCTTGTGTAGAAGATGCTACCTCAAGTTTTGCAGAAGCATTAGGCGTTGTTGTACCTATACCTGTTTGCGCTTTAACAAACGAACCAACAAATAAAATCGATACTATGAAAAGTATTTTTTTCATTATTTAACAAGTTTATGTTCTTGAGCTAGTTTAAATAATTCAATATTATTATTCACGCCAGTTTTAGCTAAAATACTTTTCTTGAATGTTGAAATAGTATTAGATTTCAAATCCAATGAAGCGCTTATATCTTTTATTTGGATCCCCTTTAGTATTAAATCCAATACTTCTTTTTCTCTCTTTGAAAGAACTTTAAAAGGGTTTGCTATCGTTATATTTTCCATGTATCTTTTGTTATATGTTATATTAAGATTTGTTAGAATAGTGCTCTGAATATGTACCAATTTGTTCCATCAGAAACAAGCTTCATCCAATTATTAGAAGGTTCTATTCCTAATGCTGCAGATGTTGCAGACAATGTGGAATTATCTTGAATTAAAAATCCACCAGCAGATGCAATACTTACAGAAACATTCGCAACATTTTTAATAGTTAATTCCCTACCAGCACCAATTGTTACTGCGCTAGGAATAGTAATCGTTTGTGATGCTGTCGTTCCTGTAAAAATGATGTAAGATGCTGTAGTAGTTGCGTTACCAGTTGCACTCATAGTAGCAATAGATCCACCTGAATTTTGCCATACAGGATTTCCACTAACCATAGTTAAAACTTGACCATTAGAACCAGCAGCTAATCTTGCACCTGTTCCACTCGCTCCACCATAAATAATATCACCCGCGGTAGTCATTGGAGATAAAGCATCAAATGCTGCTGCCTTTGTTGTTGCACCAGTTCCACCTTTTGTAATTGCGATAGCCGTTCCACTCCAAACACCTGTGGTAATAGTGCCCACACTAGTTAAACTAGCGCTAACCACATTGCTTGCTAATGTAGTTCCTGTCAAGGTATTGGCATCAGCAATAATATTTACAGAACCAGCTGAACTTACTCTACCTTTTGAATCAATTGTTAATGTTGGGATAGCAGTTGAAGTACCATATGTTCCAGAGGAAACTCCCGAGCTTGCTAATGTTGCAACTGCTGTTACGTTTCCTGAGCCATCAAACGTTGGACTCGTATATGTTACATCTCCTGTTAATGAAATCGTTCTTCCTGTTGCGAGTTTTGTTGCTGTGCTAGAATTGCCAGTTAGTTCTCCCGTAAATCCAGTAGAAGCAACAGAAGACAAACCTGTAACAGAAGTTACCGTTCCACCTAAAGTCATAGTTGTACTACCCAATGTAGTTGAGCTATTTGCTAATTGAGCATTTGTAATAGCAGCATTACTTGCTAGGTTACTAGTAGTTAACCCGGTTGCAGAAATTGTTCCGGAACTAATTGAAATACCTGAACCCGCAGTTAAACCTTCTTGAACACCAAGACCGGTAATATTTGCTTTTGTAATATTTAATTTTGAAAATGCAATTGAAGCACTTGCATCAACATCAGCATTTGCGATAATAGATTTTTCAGATAAAGATCCTAAACCTAAGTTAGTTCTAGCAGCAGCGGCAGTTGTAGCCCCTGTTCCACCATTAGCAACTGCAATAGTTGTCCCACTCCAAGTACCCGAAGTTATTGTACCAACCGTATTTAAGTTTGTTAATGATGTTAATGTAGAATTTGAGGTTGCAGTAATATTACCTGCTGTTGTTGCAGTAGTTGCATTTCCTAAAAAGTTTGGCGCTGTTATATCGTTATTAAATGTTTTTGCACCAGCGATAGTTTGTGCACCAGTAGAAACTAAACCAGGATTACTCGCATCTGCAGCAGTTAATGTTAAGGTCGTTCCGCTGATGGTTCCACCATTAGCAGCACTTGATGTCGAGTATGCTAAAGTCGAAACTCCAGCCGTAATTCCTACCGTGCTAGCAGCGGTTAAACGACCTTTGCTATCCACTGTGAATGTAGGGATGGCAGTAGATGACCCATAAGTTCCTGCTGTAACTGTTGTGTTCGTTAAGGTAGCAGATCCCGTTACATTAGATGTTCCATCAAATGCCCCACTTGTGAAGGTCACATCACCAGTTGTAGAGATGGTTCGTCCAGTTGCTAGAGCTGTTGCTGTGCTAGCATTACCGGTTAAAGTACCAGAAAAAGCAGTAGCAGTTACTGTTCCATTAACATCAAGAGCACTAGCTGGTGAAGAATTACGGATACCAACAAAGCCGTTTGATTGTTTTAAATATAATTGATTCAAATGACCATTAGGATATGTACCCAATACAAAATCAGCAGGTGTGCCACTAGTCGCATCTGTATAAATTCTTGAAACTTCTAGACTACCAGAAGGCGAGTATCCATCAAATTTAAGCGCACTATTTATTCCATTCATTCTAAATGAAGAATTTCCAACCACATCGAGTTTTGTATTAAACCCACTTCCTGGTGAACTAGTTCCAATTCCAAAGCTACCATTAGTATTATTCCACATCAAATTTGAGTTAGTCCCTAAAGCGCTAGTGCCATTGCCAAATAGAATTTGACCATCTGTTATGCTTGTCCTCCCAGTACCTCCATTTGCTAAGGCAATAGTAGTACCACTCCATGTTCCAGAAGTAATTGTACCAACTGTATTTAAATTTGATAAAGATGCTAATGTAGTATTTGAAGTTGCAGTAATATTACCTGCTGTTGTTGCAGTAGTCGCATTACCTAAAAAATTTGGAGCTGTTACATCATTATTAAATGTTTTAGATCCTGCAATCATCTGCGTTCCTGTCGAAATTAAACCTGGATTACTCGTGTTTGCTGCGGTTAAAGTTAAGGTCGTTCCGCTGATAGTTCCACCATTCGCAGCCCCCGTAGTCGTGTAGGCTAACGTAGAAACTCCAGCCGTAATTCCTACTGTACCTGCAGCTGTTAATCGACCCTTGCTGTCTACGGTAAAAGTTGGAATTGCAGTTGAAGACCCATACGAACCTGCTGCTACAGTTGTATTTGTTAAAGTAGCAGCAGCTGTAACATCACTTGAACCATCAAATGAAGGGCTAGTGTAAGAAACATCTCCAGTTAATGAAATTGTTTTTCCAGCAGCTAATTTTGTTGCTGTACTTGCATTACCAGTTAAAGGACCTGTAAAGCCGGTTGCACTAATTGTTCCACTTGTTACAACACTTGTAACACTTGAATTTCCTAACTGAATGGTATTACTTGCAGTTACTAAAGCATTGTTTCCAATAGCTGTTGAATTGGTTAAATTTCCAGATGATACATTAGCCTGAAAACCGATTGCAGTATTATAAGTTCCTGTTGTGTTTGAACTTAAAGCTTGATTTCCAAAAGCAGTATTAAAACTACCAGTTGTATTTGCACCTAAGCTTTGAGAACCAGAAGCTGAGTTAAATCCACCTGTTGTGTTGAAGCTCATAGATAATTGACCAAGAGCAGTATTTCCACTTCCAGTTGTATTAAGCCCCAGTGCTAATTTTCCTAAAGCAGTACTAGTTATTGAAGAATTGTCTCTTCTACCTACACCAATAGTAATATCATTGACTTTAATATCATCATTAAATGTAGTTGTTGCACTAAATGTTTTTGCACCAGCAAAAGTTTGTGATCCAGTAGTAACTACCCCTCCATTGGTTGCATCTGCAGGTGTCAAAATTAATTCTGTTGTTCCACTTATTGTTGCGCCTTTAGCATTAGAAGTTCCGGAAATAGCACCAATACTACTCAACCCAGCATTTGAGGCTGTAATGGAAGCTTTTACATATTCTGTTGTAGCAATTTTTGTAGAATTATCACTTGTTAATGGAGTTGGCGCTGTCGGCGTTCCAGTAAATGTTGGAGACGCTATTGGCGCCTTTGTTAAGATATCAGCAGTATTAGTTGTAATACTTGATGTGTTGGTATTTATTTTGGTATCAAATGTTGAAATAGTTGAAGAACTAACACCTCCAACACTATTTATCGTTGTAGCAAAACTTCCGTTTCCACTTCCTGTCACATCGCCAGTTAAAGTAGTTGTAGCTACTGCAGACATGACATCTGTTCCAATTACAAGTCCTAAATTAGCTCTTGCACCTGCGGCAGTTGTTGCACCTGTACCTCCATTTGCAACTGCAATAGTTGTTCCACTCCAAGTTCCCGAAGTTATTGTACCAACTGTATTTAAATTTGATAATGATGTTAATGTTGTATTTGAAGTTGCAGTAATATTACCAGCAGTTGTTGCTGTGGTTGCATTACCTAAAAAGTTTGGCGCTGTTACATCATTATTAAATGTTTTTGCACCAGCAATAGTTTGAGCACCAGTAGAAATTAAACCAGGATTGGTTGCATCTGCTGCTGTTAATGTTAAAGATGTTCCACTAATTGTTCCTCCATTTGTAGCGCTTGTACTTGAATACGTTAATGAAGAAACACCAGCCGTAATTCCAACTGTTCCTGCTGCAGTTAAACGTCCTTTACTATCAACTGTGAAAGTTGGAATTGCAGTAGATGATCCATAAGTACCGGAAGTAACACCAGAAGCAGCTAACGTTGTTGCAAAACTTCCGTTTCCACTACCTGTTACATCCCCAGTTAATGTTGTTGTAGCAGTTGCTGACATAACATCTGTTCCAATTACTAATCCTAAATTAGTTCTTGCACCAGCAGCAGTTGTTGCACCAGTACCACCATTTGTTAAGGCAATAGTTGTTCCATTCCATGTACCTGAAGCAATTGTACCAACTGTATTTAAATTTGATAAAGACGTTAATGTAGTATTTGAAGTTGCAGTAATATTACCAGCCGTTGTTGCAGTAGTTGCATTACCTAAAAAGTTAGGTGCCGTAACGTCACTATTAAACGTCTTCGCTCCCGCAAATGTCTGTGCCCCAGTCGTCACAATACCACCATTCGTAGCGTCTGCCGGAGTTAAAATCAATTCTGTGGTTCCGCTAATCGTTGCACCTTTCGAATTTGAAGTTCCTGAAATCGCACCAATCGAACTTAATCCTGCATTTGCTGCAGTAATTGAAGCTTTTACATATTCTGTTGTAGCAACCTTTGTTGAGTTATCACTGGTGGCAGGGGTTGGCGCAGTAGGCGTTCCAGTAAATGTTGGAGAATTGATTGGAGCCTTTAATAAAATATCAGCGGTATTTGTAGTAATGCTTGCAGTATTAGAAGTAATTCTTGTATCTAATACAGCTTCAGCATTAGTAGCTCTTGTAACTTCTGCTGTAATGCTTGCAGTATTAGAAGTAATTCTTGTATCTAATACAGCTTCAGCATTAGTAGCTCTTGTAACTTCTGCTGTAATACTTGCAGTATTAGAAGTTATTCTTGTATCTAATACAGCTTCAGCATTAGTAGCTCTTGTAATTTCAGCAGAAATACTTGTAGTATTAGAAGTTACTCGTGTATCCAAAGCAGCTTCGGCATTAGTAGCTCTTGTAATTTCAGCAGTAATACTTGTAGTATTTGAAGTTACTCTTGTATCCAAAGCAGCTTCTGCATTAGTAGCTCTTGTAATTTCAGCAGTAATACTTGTAGTGTTTGCATTAACACGTGTAGGCAATGTTGCAATGGTACTTGAACTCACCCCTCCTACACTATTTACTGTTGTTGCAAAACTTCCGTTTCCAGATCCAGTAACATCACCCGTTAATGTGGTAGTTGCTGTTGCAGACATTACATCTGTGCCAACAACAAGTCCTAAATTGGTTCTTGCACCAGCAGCAGTTGTTGCACCGGTTCCACCTTTTGCAATAGCAATAGCACCATTTATTTTTGCAGAAGTAATACTATTATCAGCAACACCTGCATTGGCACTTTGCTGATCAACATAATCTTTAATCGACTTTACCGTAGGAAATTTATTTGTTGATGCTGCATCAGCTGCAATGTCATTACTTTTATTAGCCGATATTTCAACACCAGCAATGTCTGTTGCAGTTAATACAACATTAGGGCCAGCATTACCATTTACAGAAGTGACAGAAGAAGGTGTAGCAAGTTCAATCCAATTGGCAAGTGTTGTTGCTGGAAGTGTGCTTAAAACGTAGTTCTTATTGTTATCAGTTCTGATAGCAATACTACCAACTTGTTGGTTAGCAAGTGCAAGCATAGCAGCTTGGCTAGCAATTACTGATGCACTCTGAAAAGATATTGCAGGTATTTGTGTAGAAGGAATTTTTCCGTCATTACCAAGTGTTGCAACACCATTAATAGCTCCTTTATCAGTGGCAGCTATAAAATCAGTTATACTATTATTAGCAGCAGAACCAAAAGTACGTTGCGCTAAAACATCTGTACCAACTACAAGACCTAAATTAGTTCTTGCTCCTGCCGCAGTTGTTGCACCAGTACCTCCATTTGCAACTGCAACAGCACCAGTAATTTTACTTGCAGCAACATCTGCTATTTTAGCATTAGTAACAGCACCGTTTGCAATTAGTGGTTGCGTGGCAGTACCTGTTAAATCGCCAGCTAGTTGAACAATACCTTTGGTTGTTGCATCGGCATCTATTGGGTTACTTCCAGTTGCAATAGTAATATTAGAACTTCCATCAAACGCAACACCATTAATAGTTCTTGGTGTAGCAAGTTTTGTAGCATTGGCTGCGAGGCTAGCATTAGTTGCAAGTGTTGCGGTTGCAGCATTTCCTGCAATATCTCCAGTCACTTTAGCACCAGCAACAGAAACTATTTTAGCATCAGTAACTGCTCCGTTTGCAAGTTTTGCTGTGGTAACAGATCCGTCCGCTAATACAAAAATGGAAAATTGTAAATCTATATAGCTTTTTACCGCTCTTACGCTTGGATATTTAACATCCGAAGTAGCATCGGTGATTACATTTATTGATTTATTTGCAATAATTTCTTTTTGATTTAATACAGCATAAATACTTGTAGTATCAAATTTTACTGCTCGTAATTGTGTTGGTGTAACATAAATGGTAGAACTATCTGCTAGGTTAACCTTTAAAGCTAGCTCCGATTTTTTAGCATAAGGGAGAAGCATTTTAGTTGTATCTGAGGCTTTTAACTGATCTACAGAACCTGAAGAATTAGCCGCATAAAAGGCAAAAGGCACTGTACCAAAGGCAGAAGCCCCCAAATCTATCAGCTCCTTGGTGTAATCCCAATTGGTAACTGGCGACAAAGGCTTGATAGCAATTTTTAATCCTAAAAAATAAGGCCCTTTAGCCCAGTCCACTTTATCTAAACCACTTAAGGTTCCTCCAATACGGGATCCACTTCCAATACTTATACTAAATACTCCTAATCCATCTGTGGTAGTTTGGAATAGTTCGGTTAGTACTTTGGTACCATTGGCCGCATTTTGAATAATGCTGGCTTCCACATAAATGGTTCGGTCTTTTGCCGGGTTAGAGTAATTATCCCTGGCTACCGCCTGAAAAAAGATACCATTATTGGTTGGAGCAATTTGAGCTTCTACACCAGAAAAGCTTAAGGCACCCATTAACATAACAAAGACAAAAAGTAATTTTTGCATACCTAATTTTGTATTTAAGGCGCGCAAATTAGATTTATGTCTAATAATAGACGAATGTCTAGGGCTAAAACATGTCCTATTTTAGAAAATAGGACTAAAAAGACGTTTCATATAATACAATATATATATATCCTACCTCATATTAAACAAAATTGGAAACCCAAATGCAACAAAAGCTGCCCAAATAAAATATACAGGAAGGAAAACTCCAATGCTTTTTTCCACCTCTTTCACCCCTACTTTGCCTTTAACAATTAAAATCAGTTTATGGCTTACGAGTATCAAGTTAAACAAAATGAGCAAATCAGCACCAAGTACAGAGAGCCTATTGGGCGAAAATCCATAGCTACTAATACGGTATGAAATAGACGAAAGTGCAATAATGTTAACAACAATGGTTAAAACAGACAGTCCTAAAAGCAACCATTGATTCATTTTTTGATCCGATGACTTGGTAATCTCTGTTAATGAAAACAAGATAAGTGCCATAACAGCTACCAATAAAACATTAAATAGCATTAAAAAGTCTCTGTTTGAATTGGGGTAATTGCCGGTTGCAATAATGGTAGCAACAAATATAAATAGGGTTACAAAAACAATGGGCGTAAAAATCCTAGCTATAACTGGCGATATTTTACTTACCAACTGATTGTTGTTTTGAACCAAAAATGCAGCAACTACAGGTACCGATGATAATCCAATGGGTACCATATAATCCTCAAAATATTTTTCAATTCTTACGCCTATCAATGAAAACAATCCAATGGTAATTGCGCAAAATAATCCACCGGCTATAAGCATCAGCCCCGACATCACCATAAAATCACCATTAAATCGTAAAAATGATATCCTACTATTACTTTTTGCAAAACCTCCATTCATAAATACATATCCAAAAACAACCCATAATAATAGTGGCATATGAATGGCCGCCTGAACAATAGAATCGCTCTTTGGTAAATTAGGTAATAAATTCATGTATAGCACAGAGGCTATTGTAATTACAACAGGAACAATAATACTGGTCAAACCCTGCTTTTGCTTAGAAATAAAATAAGCCATTAATGCACCAAATAATATAAGCCCAATATTGCGGGAATAATAAACATCCTCTTCAATTTTAATAAAATTTGGCACAAGTGCAACGATTGATGCTATAGCAGCAACACAAATAACCATCCACAATTCATTTTTATTTCCCCAGTTTACCCCTGGCTGCACATAATGCAAGCGCTCATGCCAAACCCTTGCTACAGGCTCATCTTTAATACTTTCATACGCCGAGTTAAATGATAATTTAAACTGAGCAGCATCTTGTCGGTACATGGTTTCAAGCGCTGCAGGGTTACTAATATTTTCGATGATTGAATATTTCATACTTATATTTTTGTTTGCAATAATTTTTCTAAAGCCTTTACATGTTCAGAAAAAGCGGCTTTACCAGATTCTGTGGCGGCATAAGAAGTATTTGGCTTTTTACCAATAAATTGTTTGGTCACTTTTAAATACCCAAGCTTTTCAAGTCCACTAATATGACTTGCCATATTTCCATCGGTAATATCAAGCAGGTCTTTTAGCATGGTAAAATCTACTTGGTCATTCACCATCAGTATAGACATAATACCAAGCCGAATCCTACTCTCAAAAGCCTTATTTAATGTGTCTATAAAATATTTCACTGCTCGTATTTATAATAAATAATAAAGCCATACACAATATGTAAAATCCCAAAACCAATCATCCAAAACCACAAGCCAGCATCTACAAAAAATGCAGCTGCAATACCAAGTAGTAATTCAAGCACCGCCAAATACCAAATAGTGTCAATCGAAAACTTACTAGCATTTAATAAAGCCATGCCATAAAATACCAACATAAAAGAGGGTATAAATTGAAATAATTGGTGGTAGGCAAATAGCAAACACATGATACCACCCACTAACAAGGGTATAAAAAAGTTGAGGACAAAACGTTTAGCGGTGCTATCCCAAACTTTTTCATTTCTCTTTTTTGCCTTTTTTACCGAAAAGTAAACCCCGGCTATTAATGAAACCACCAAGGTTATTGTAAATACAACTGCTAACTCAGTTGCATCAGTGATATTAAAATAGGTAATACCGGCAAATACAAGGGTTGCCAAAACACCTACTACTAGCCCAGCAATGCCACTTATAGATGAAAACTTGCTAGAACGCTCCATCAGTTGCTTGATCCCCTGGAGCGCCTGTAATTGTTCCTGTTCTTGATTCATAATATTAAATTAAAAGTACTTTGAATTACAAAGTTAATAGAAAAATTAAATTGAACAAATAAATATTTAAGAATCAAAGCCAATAAGTTAGATTAAATTAAACAAGTGCCTCATAGAGCACTTCTACCGGATGAAGGGCCTTTTCACCAGTTCCATCCTTAATTTGATGCCTGCAACTGGTACCCGGAGCAGACACAGTGCAGCCGCCAGCGCTAGATCTTACCTTAGGAAATAATACAAGCTCCCCTATTTGCATAGAAACATCGTAATGCTCCTTTTCATACCCAAAAGACCCTGCCATACCACAACATCCCGACGGGATGGTTTCAACCCTATAATTGCTAGGAAAAGACAACACAGTTACCGAATCAACAATAGATCCAATGGCTTTTTGCTGACAATGACCATGGAGTAATAGAGATTTATTATTTGTTGTAAACTTATCTTTTAAGATATTTCCTAGGGCCATTTCTTTGGCTAAAAATTCGTCGATATAAAAACTATTAGCCGATAAATGATGAGCTGCTATTAAATTAGCGTCGGTGGCTAAATCAGGGTATTCATCTCTAAAAGTTAAAATAGCAGATGGCTCAATACCTATTAATGGGCGCTCAGCTGTTACCAACCCACTTAACAATTCAATATTTTTATTGGCAATAATTTTAGCCTTTCTAACAAGCCCCTTTGAAAGCCATGTTCGCCCACTCTCTTCATGAACCGGTATCACCACAGCATAACCTAGAGCCGTTAACAATTGTACTGCTTTAATTCCAATATGCGCATCGTTGTAATTGGTAAACTCGTCGCAAAATAAATACACCGTTTTTATAGGTGATTTTGGTGCCACATAATTTTTTTGATACCAGTGCTGTAAAGTTTGCACAGAAATTGATGGCATGGATCTTTTAATGGCAAAACCAGATAACGCTTTAATAATCGAACCCGTTACAATATTTGAAACTGCAAAATTATACAGCCTTGGTATGCATGAACCAAACTTTGCAGCAGCCGTAAAATTAGCAATGAGTTTTGATCTGAATGGAACACCATTGGCATCATAATAATGTTGCAAAAACTCTGCTTTTAATTTAGCCATATCAACATTAGAAGGACACTCTGTTTTACAGGCTTTACAACTTAAGCAAAGGCTCATAACGTCATAAATTTCTTTATGGTTATATCTATTTTGCTCGGTAGAATGCGTTAAAAATTCACGTAAAATATTAGCCCTAGCTCTTGTGGTGTCTTTTTCGTTTCTTGTAGCCATATAAGACGGGCACATCGTACCACCCGACAAATGTGTTTTACGGCAATCACCAGAACCGTTACATTGCTCGGCGTGTTGTAAAATATCTTGTTTATGAAACCTAAAAATAGTTTCAAAGGCTGGTGTGCTTTGCCCGGGCTCATAACGCAGCATACTATTCATGGATGGCGTATCCACAATTTTGTTAGGATTAAAAATCCCTTTTGGATCCCAAGTATATTTTACTTCTTGTAATAATTTGTAATTTTTTTCACCTACCATTTGCTTGATAAACTCACCACGCAAACGGCCATCGCCATGCTCACCACTTAACGAGCCATCATATTTTTTTACCAGTGTTGCCACTTCTTCTGCAATGGTTCTAAATAGCGCGTTGCCTTCTTTGGTTTTTAAATTAATAATAGGTCTTAAATGAATTTCACCAGAACCAGCATGCGCATAATGCACCGCATACAATTCATGCTTATTTAAAATTTCATTAAAGTCTTTAATATAATTTGGTAAATCGTGCACATCTACAGCAGTATCTTCAATAACAGGTACTGCTTTTTCATCACCCGGTAAATTACTTAAAAGACCCAGCCCTGCTTTGCGCAGCGTCCATATTTTTTTGGTATCGGCGCCAAATAAAACAGGAAAATGATACCCAAGTCCAGCTGCGCGCATATCGGCTTCAACCGCATTCGTAAGTTCCAAAATTTCATCTCTCGTTTCTCTAACAAATTCAATCACCAAAATAGCACCCGGATCACCCTTAACAAAAAAACGGTTTTTACTTTGCTCTTTATTTTCTTTGGTACATTCTAAAATATAATGATCAATTAATTCACTAGCGCTAGGATTGTATTTTAGTCCTATTAAATTAGCGTGTAATGATTCATCGATGGTATTAAAATGCACACACAAGAGTCCTGTTTCTCTAGCAGGAGCCGGAACAACATTTAATTTTATTTCGGTGATAAATGCAAGTGTGCCCTCTGATCCTGCAATTAAATTACAAAAATTAAATGCTGGGCCACCCGCAGTAAACGGGCTTGCATCAACAAGTATATCAATGGCATAACCGGTATTACGACGTACAATAGATTTTTTAGGAAATTCTTTTTTTATTTCTTGCTGGTTCTCATAGTTGCTGAGCATGGATCTTACCGACTTATAAATTTTTCCTTCTAAACTATCCAACGCACATTTAACATGAAAATCATCATTGGTGATGGTGTTAAACACAACCTCAGATCCATCACTTAAAAAAGCAGTCACTTCCAATAAATGTTCACGCGTACTTTTATAAATAACAGAATTGGATCCACAAGAATTATTACCTACCATACCACCCATCATGGCTCTATTAGCTGTTGATGTTTCAGGGCCAAAAAATAAACCATGTGGTTTTAAAAATAAATTAAGTTCATCTCTAATCACACCAGGTTCTACTCTTACCCAACCTTCCTCTTTATTAAGCTCTATAATATTTGTAAAGTGTTTAGATACATCTACTATAATACCATTTCCAACCACCTGTCCAGCTAGTGAAGTACCTGCCGTACGCGGAATTAGTGAGGTATTGTTAGTAGCTGCAAAAGAAATTAAAGTAGCAATATCGGCCTTTGTTTTAGGGATAGCCACAGCAAGGGGCATTTCACGGTAACTTGAAGCGTCAGTAGCATACAATGTGCGCATGGTTTTGTCAAAAAACAAATCTCCCTCCAGTTGCCCTGCTAATTGTTGTAACGCTTTATCCATTGCTGCTTATTCTGCTGCAAATTTAGCTAAAATAAAGAGATAGTGGCTTGTAATTGCTAGGTTATTAGAATTCATTTAATTTAGAGTTTATGAAAACGATTGTTAAAAACATATGCTTGTTATTTTTTGTGACCATTTCATTTTTTGCAAAGGCACAAACCAATAGTAACTACGAGGTTATTAAAAACATCCACTACTATCCCGAATCTACGCGCAGTTCTGACAATTATATCAAAGAGCAATGTGTGTTGGATATTTATAAACCCATTGGAAAAACAAATACACCAGTTATTGTTTGGTTTCATGGAGGTGGCCTTACAGGCGGCACCAAATCAATACCAAAAGAATTACTAGATTACGGCTATTTAATTGTTTCGGTAGAATACCGTTTAAGCCCAAAAGTAAAAGCACCCGCATACATCGAAGACGCTGCAGCAGGCACTGCGTGGGTATTCCAGAACATTTCAAAATATGAAGGGAACGTAAAACAAATATTTTTATCAGGACATTCGGCGGGTGGTTATTTAGACCTTATGATTGGACTCGAAAATAAGTGGTTGGCAAAACATGGCATCAATACCAATCAAATTGCCGGTCTTATTCCATTAAGTCCGCAAGTCATTTCTCACTTCACAATAAGAGAGGAAAATAACATTTCAAAATACCAACCTCTAATTGATTCGTATGCCCCGATTTATCATATCAAAAAAGAAACACCACCTATCGTTTTAATTACGGGTGATAGAGAAATGGAATTACTAGGCAGGTATGAAGAAAACGCCTACTTTTTTAGAATGATGAAAGTGATTGAAAACCCACGCGTAAAACTTTTTGAGCTGCAAGGTTTTGACCATAGTGAGATGGTAAAACCCGGCATTCCTTTACTCATGAAAGAGATAGGAACAATACTTAAGAATTAATTGCCATGTGTTATCCACATATCGACTATATCTTATCCCCAAATCCCTCTATTTTAACATATTTCGGTGTATTTATACTCAAATCCGATGAATTTTTTGGCTAAAATTCCAAAATAGCCTAATATTAAACTGGATTTGCTTGCCCAAATTCGCTAATT
>Ga0315908_10000437_pt1 | contig 33288 bp, 17 predicted proteins | sample LakEriMetagenome_12_FD_203520 | JGI IMG/M metagenome (GOLD analysis project Ga0315908, IMG submission 203520) | Freshwater fungal communities from buoy surface, Lake Erie, Ohio, United States - Buoy 4 MA124 | ecosystem: Environmental > Aquatic > Freshwater > Lake > Lake biofilm | place: USA...
TAATTCAATTCTAACTTCTCCCACAAATAACAAGGATAAATATGTTTATTCTTAAGGTAAGTTTTCCTATCAATGATTTTTGCTGCTTTTCCCTGTAATAATATGAGAATATTAATTTACCTTCATAGATTCGTAGACAAACTCATGACCATCAACTAATTAAGTCTACTTAACCAAATCAAATACCAATTCACCTTGCTACTTTATTTCACTCTATATAATATCATAAAATGTATTATCATGAGGTAAAATGTAGTTTCCCAATATTATCAGAATATCACAACTGTCCAAGTTTCTTAACTCAAAAAACTCTGGCTTCAATTCTTTTTAAACAATCTCAATGAAGTTCTTAATAAGAGTATTTTTTTTTATCTTTTTAGAATATTCATTGTTAGGAGCATCCCAATAGAAATATTTTATTTCAATAAATTAATTCATCGTTTTTTATTTTAATTCCTTATAGTCTTCAATCAGTTTTTCTCTTATTTCCTTTATCTTTTCTTCTCTTTCAACATCTGGTAAAAAAGAAGTATCAACATTAGGGTTTTTACCAAAATTTTTCCTTTTTTCGTTGTTATTTATAATATCTAGGTCAGAGAATTGCTTTAATTTTTTAAGAGGTTTGTCAAATGTATCATCTTCCAAATCAAAAGACAATTGTTGAGTTTTTTTTTTAAGGATCTCTTTAGTTTTAAGTTTGTTGAATAACTTGATTTACTCTTCCTCTTGCCTTTAATAAAATATAAATTAATACAATTTTTTTCTTAGATTTTCTCTGGTAATATGATCTATATTTTCTCTCTTTCTCCTAAACTCTTCTTTACTGATGAGACCAACTGTATTTGCTTTAAATCTTAATATGATAAGATGATTTACTCTTCTTCAAGAATATCATGAGAACTATTTCCGAATTTGTCTTTGATTCTTGTTGTCCTCATTTTTTTTTTGTTTTCTAACTCCATTTGAGCTCTCTTCTTATCTATTTCTGTATGATCGTATTCTTTTGTTACTTCAATATTCATCTTTTATAATATTATTTTCAATATATTATATAATTTTTTCATTCTATTTTTAGTTTGAAATCAATATTCCCTTTATTAGGAAAGTCTTCTGAACAGTATTTGAACAGTTGCGTATTCACATAATGTTCTTATTCTTTTTCATACTATGCCAAATAAACACAATTTCCACATAGAAATTTGTTCCTTTCATCTCCTATTTAATCGTAAACTTCTATCTATAGAGAGAAACCTTCTTATATTTTTAAATCAAATGCTTTCATGTTTTAAACCTTAACCTATTCTATTATTTTTATTTAATGTTCAGACTATAATTATTTTTATATTATTGTTATTGTTTATTTAATTTTAATTATTATAATAATTATAATTACTTGAAGCTTTTATTGTAATGGTATCACTTTTATAAGAAGTATCCCCTACCCTAAAAATAACAAAAATATTAAAGTCCTTAAGCACTTTGGATTTGATATTCTGAATATTCATTAAGAATCCCTTAATTTTGAGATTTCCAGTTACACCCATCTTATCTAAATTTAATATTAATATTTACACTCATTTCTGATAGTTTTAGTAGATTTGCAAATCTATTCTAGATTTTTGACATTTGTATCCCTTAATTTATTACACTCATCTTAAATAATATTTAGTTCAATTTATTTTTAATTCTTTGTTTCTTATTCCTAAGCTTGAATCATCTTTAAATGCTCAATTTATTTGAGCAAATCTCTTTTTTACTAAAAATAAAAATATATTCATAAAGAAATGATTAAATTTAGTAATAAATTATTCAGAATACAGATTCTAAAGTATGAAAAGTGTATAAGTCATCATCATCGTCATCTTCTTCATTTTCACTTTCCTAATTCTATTAATTTTCTTTATTTTATTCCTCATTTTCTTCTGTGATATTTGGTTTGGTTTTCTCTTAAGCCAAAATATCTTGATAAAACTATGACTTGATTTCTAAAATACCTCCCTCAAGGTCTTGAGTTGAGTTCTTCTCTCGATAGAATAAAGTGATATTGTGAGTAGAATTATTAGATAAGAATTAAGTTAACTTAACATCAACTTCACAAATGAACCTATGTTTTCCATCCTCTTCAAAATCAAAAATACTTAATCTAATACTATCTGCCAATTCCATACTCACTCTCAAAGTTATAATCTAATTAAAGACTGGTTTTGTATGAGCTGATCTTTACACTAAACTCTACAATTCAATATCATGATACTTTATAACAACATACGGATCCATATTTGAAAATGTAGAAACTTTTCTCTTAAGAGTTCCTTTGATCAAAAATAACTCAAGAGTACCTTAAACACTCATTATTATAATTAATTATTTTATATTTATATCTTATAAATATATTTTATATATACTAATAACTATGGGTATTTCAAGAGATACTAGACACAAAAGAAGATTAACAGGAGGAAGAATGCCAATTCACAAAAAGAAGAGAGCATTTGAAAAAGCAAGATAACCAGCAAACACAAAATTAGCAGAGAAAAGGATAAGAGTAGTGAGAGTTAGAGGTGGAAATGTGAAGATAAGAGCATTAAGAAAGAATGAAGGTAACTTCAATTGGTAATCAAATGGAATAACAAGAAAAACAAAGATAACAAATGTGGTTTACAATGCTAGTGATAATGATTTGGTGAGAACTAACACTTTAGTGAAGAATTGTATTGTTTAGATTGATCCAACTCCTTTCAAATAATGGCACTTGTAATACTATGGAGTAGAGTTTGGATAAAAGAAACATTAATAGAGTGAAGTTAAGGAAACTAAAAAGTAAAGCAAACATGTGATTGCTAAGTTAGCTCACAGAAATAAGGAGAGAGTTGTTGATTAGAAGGTTGAAGAGTAATTTGCTACTGGAAGAGTATTAGCTTGTGTTTCCAGCAGACCAGGACAATGTGGAAGAGTTGATGGATATATTCTCGAAGGAGCTGAGTTACAGTTTTACCTCAAGAAGATTGATAAAAAGAAATGATTTTTATTATTAAAATATAAAATTACATATTTTTATATATCTATTATTTCATTACTAGTTTATTGCTTTCGATATATTCAAAGTTTATTCATCTATCAATTTCTCCAACTATACTGCACTTTCTATCAACTTTTAACATGATAATTCAATAGCTTTTATCTAATTATTAAAACACTCAACTGTATTTTCCTTTTATTATATTTGATTTTACAATTAATTCAATCTATTTTTAACTTATTTAATATCTTCTTCTACATTTTACTTTTATTTTTAAGTAAAATTTAACTGCTAATTTAAATTTGATACTTTTTATATTTTCTAATTAATTAAAATTTATAATTAAGTATCCTTATCATTTAATTAATCATTAATATTATTAAATAAATTGTTAAAAATTTTTTTATCTTATTATTTATTAGTTTGAAATACAGATTCTTTATTATTATGTTGACTTTAATTTGCATTTATTTATTTATTTATTTAATTTATTCTCTCCTAAATTTCTATCTTTGGAGTTATAAATCTATTTTTTATTTCTTTATTATTTGTTATCTAAGTTGATTGTTAACTGGAATTTCTTTAAGAATAACTTCTTGGGATTTTTATACTGTTTTAAGTTGATAAATTATTTAATATTAAACTCTACATATGTTATATAACAATACTTATTTTATTAATTGTATTAAAAATAATTAATGGTTTATATAAAAATTAATTCTCCTTTAAAAGATTTTCTTATCAGTTTTGAAAAACATTTCAAAGTTAAATTTTTTAATTAAAAATTTTAAACAAAAGATTTGGTTGAATTAAACAATAATTTTATAAAATTATAATAATTAAGAGAATATGTAGATTTATGGAATAATAATTTTAATGAAATTTAAATCAATAATAATAGTGATAATCAATAGGAAATAAATATAAATATTAAAAACCTATTTAATATTCAAGACATATATTAAACAATAGAATTTAAATTGCTATAGGATGAAGCATCATTAGTAAGTTAAAATATATTATATAGACTGAATAATAAAAAATTAATAGCCAATTGTTATATAAAAGATAACAAGAAAGACAATACCAAAAATAATTGATTGGAAACACATAAAAAAAAGGAATTTTTGGAGGAGAAAATGTGAAAGATATCGAAAAAAGCATGAGTTTTGGAATTTCATTTATTTTTACTTTATTTCTAAGCAGCCTTTCAGGGTTCTACTTCGGAAAACATATTATGGGTTGGCCTGAAATTTATGTAAAATATAATAGTATTAATAATAATGCAGAGTTTAGTTTTAGCTTTGATCGTTTGTATCTTGACTATGATAATGGAAATAGTGCTCTTCATAATAAAAATAGATCGAAAGGATAAGAATGAAAGATATTTCAGCAAAAGTATAGAGAAAATGGAAAAGAAAAAAGTGTGGGAGCTAAATAATAAAAAGAAAAATTGATACATTTATAAATATATATTTATTCAGATAAGCTTGTTTTCTTCTAAGATTTATGGATTTTCTTCTTGTTAATCCTGATCGTCAAACACCATTTTACTAAAATCAATGTCTTCTTCATCATTTATAAACTCAGCATAGTTGAAGTTCTTTCTATTAATTAAAAACTAAATGTTCTGAACTATTGTTTTGAAATTCTGCACTAGCATACCAGCTTTAAGATAAATTATCAAAAAAATAATCGCCATGATTACTGAGCCAATCACTAACCTTCTACAATAAATATAATGATAATAATAATGAAGATTATAATATTAATGATGATTGATGTTAATACCTGTGTTTAAGTTGCTCCTTAAGAGAATCAATTTCCTTGATGGCTTTAGGACATGGTATTTTGACAGGTTCATAAGTAATCCCATTTTTGCAAATGTCTCCAGGTATTTTCCTATACCCACTAGGAATGTAATAATAGTCAGTACAATTTTATAGGACCTTCTGATTTTCCTGTTGATCCCAAAAATTTACAATCAAGTCCATTCCCATTTTGGTAGAATTGGTGAGCCTGCAAGGTCCATTCTATTCTCTGGAGTATCCCGTATCGCACTCATAATCTTATTCAGTGCATTTGCAAGTCTCCCTATATATTTTTTTATCAAACTGTGCCCCATTATAACACATAGAGTTTAGTTTTTTCCTTACTATTGTATCTTTCCTACCTAAAACACACTAATTCTTATCAATCCCCATAATGTTCCATAACTCATAATCACTATTTTCATGATCAGGAATTTCTAATCCCTTACATTGCTTATTATGATACTGACCAAAATCAAGAGAAATTAATACTCCTTGATCTTGATCATCTTTACCATAAAGGATAAAAGAAAGTGCTGAATTGGAGGGTTCAGTGATGATATTTTAAACCTTGATTTTCTGCTAAGAAAAAGTAAAAGAGTGAAGAGTTTGACCTTCATTCCAACTGTAGAAGAGAGTATTAGAGGCGACTTCATCACTGGCCATGAGGAGAATACCTCCATGATCTCCAATTTCATAAATGTAACTACCTTTCATGAGTTCAATCCATTACCTTCCCCCATCTCTGCTAAGATAAGTATTAACATCACCCTTCTACCTGGACAAGTGGAATCCAGTATTTCCTGTGCCTATAATAACTCCCACTGCCTTTTCTGTTGAGTAAAATGATCCATACATATCACTACTAGTTACTGTGTGGAAATGCAAAGAACAACCTTTAGATAATAAGCAATCAATATTTTTCCCTCTACTGTCCTTACTAGGGGCTTAGATGTATTACCAACTTCCTCCATTATTAAATGATATTTTCGTTTTCTTATAACTCTCTAAGTCAATTTACTTTATAGTACTACTCTTCTAAATATCTTATTATTACTTCCTATATTTCTGAATAATTGACTATTCATAGAAGTTTACCAAGTATATTCCATCCAAAGAAAGTACCTTTTCAAAATCACAAGTCCCATCACCATCTCTAGCATTATTCTCAATAGCTAATGAGAACTTCACTCCTTTTTCATCACTTATATACAAGTGACCATACTTAGCGTTGTCTCCTTGATGATTTATATTTAAAAACACAGAGTTCGACTCACTGTCTAGAATTGTGTAACTTCGTTCTTTCAGATTACCAAATGGAAACTATGTTTCTATAAAATTATAATTTGAGACAGTTCTTGGGTTGGCTACTAGAAGGTTTACTTCTTATTTATTTTCTTTCTTAACTTGCACTGCGTATAAAAATTTCTTAGTCAATAGAAATTTATTCCCGTAATTAACTATTGTGTTTCTTGTTTTAAAAAAGTTATCACTATAAGAAATATGAACTCTTTTGGACCACTTTGTTAGGTTTTGATGTCCATCTCCTTTTGGCTCATGAGCAAGAATTATTCTATTTTCATTAACTATTCCTTTTAAAGAATGGTCAAGGTAGGCCTATATTTATAAATTTATAATATTATGAATATATTTATGTATGTGTATGTATGTTTATTTATATATTGGTATGTTTAAGTAAATGTGTAAATGAATATATATTTACCCATTGAAACTAGACAACATAGTCTTCAATTAATTTCCATGACTCTCCTAAATCAGTAGAAACATACAATTCTTTAGTTAAGCGACAAGGCTCATCATCATAATCATCACACCTAGACCAGGCTACAGCTAAGAGACTATTCCTCTGAGTGGGATGGAACTAAAACTCAGTGACAACTCTTCCTTAATTCATAGCAGTGACTTATTATCCACAATCTCCACTTTTCCAATTTATACCATGACTACCTACAAAAAGGACAAGATTCTTATCAACAGGAGACAACATGATCTTCTACACTACTCCCACCTATTCATTTTCCTCTAACTCTATATAAGCCTATCTTTAAAAATACTCTGTTTTCTTTTCCCATGTCATCCCTTTATCTCCACTTCTGTATACACTCCCTTTCTCACTTAACACTAAAACTGTATTATCATCGTTCTCATTTCCACACCATATTATATCTACTAATGCACTGTCCAGATGATTCAGTTTGAAACCTATTTTTATTACACTTTTGTTCTAACTACTCTCATTTATATTATCGTCATTTACCGATTCCACTGTCTCTTCTATTGGATTTAATTCGTACTATCCTTTGCTTATTCTTATTAAAAATATCAAATAAACAAATAACACTGCCAATTTCATTATATTTATATTTATTAAGATTATTTTTATTTAATTATAAATAAGATATTCCTTTACATACAAACTCATTTTATTATATTTTCATTTATTTCCTTTTACTTTAGAAACATCCTCTAATTCTTGTGATTTCTAAATCTAATCAAGAATTTTTTAGGACTTTATTTCTTAAAATAATTCTGATTTTTTATTATTTTCTATATCTTTAAAAATAAAGGTAAAGTTTTTCAATCTATTTTCTGTCTTATTTTATTCCTCATAATCCTTATCATGAATTAGCTAAATATGATTAATAAAATATGATGATAATAATAATATTAAAAAATATGGTTATAAATTAACATCTTCTTTGCTAGCACTTAGAATATTAGAAATATTAAAAGTATGTTCTAATTGAGGTGGAATATATTTTTTCTAATAAAGAAGAGTGAAATCAAGATCTTTGAAAAAGGGATGTTAATAGATTTCCTATTTATTATCGACTCCAATTCTCTTTTCAGGATCTTTTGCCATGAGTTTCTATTAGATTTAAAAATTTATTAAATACCTGTATAAGATCCTTGCAATCATTAGAAAGGTATTTAGGTAACTTGATATCAATATTTTGGATTTTAAAATAGAGTTTATCGAAATCTTCTTCATAAAATGGAAGAGTGCCTGTGACAAGTTCAAAGAGAATACAGCCTATACCATAAATGTCACTAGCTCAAGTTGCTCCTTGCTTTTTTACCATTTCAGGGGAAAGATAAGCAGGACTTCCACAAAAACTCTTTGCTTTTTCCTCTCCAGTTATATTCTCTTTGCTTAGTCCAAAGTCACCTAACTTTATGTGTCCAGACTAATCAATAAATATGTTCTCAGGCTTTAAATCTCAATAGAGGATGTTTGCATTGTGAAGGTATTCTATTGCCAGAATTAGTTCTCCTATGTAGAACTTAGCCTATCAATAATAATTACATTTTATATTTCTTATTTGATACTATTCGATATATTTAATAAATATACTTATTGTAATATATTTATAATGATAGATATTAGATTGATAATTATATTACTTCATTTTCATTAAATCTTCCTCTTTTTAAAAGATGATAGAGTAGATCTCCTCTAGAACAGAAATCAAGAATAAGGTATAGGTTTTTTGGAGTCTGAAAAGCGTAATAGAGCTTTAGAATAAAGGGATGATTGCAAGTTTTGAGAATATTGCTTTCTGCCACAGCATACCTCAACTTCCTTTTAAGAATAAGATTAGCTTTGAACAAAACCTTCATAGCATATATTTCCTGAATGCTGTTCTTCTTCCTCACCAGATACACTATTCCGAATGCTCCACTACCTATTTCTGTCATTATTTCAAAGTCATTCAGCTACACTACTTAATTATTATTGCTGATATTTTCCCCTAAAAACCCTAATTCTTATTTTTCTCTATTTTGCTCAATCTAATTATTTTCATTCTCCATCTAATAAAGTTTCTACCAGTCTATATTGTTAATCTATTAAAATTTCTAAGCTATCTTTTCGTATATTACATATTTCTTTTCCAGAGAGTTGTCCACTAACTCTTTAATTTCTCCTTCCAACGATAACAAAGCATAATTATTATTTCTATTTATATTGGTCATATCACTAGAAATTATAATAATAAATAATAAATACAATTGTGATTAAGAAAACTCATTGAAATAATTCTGAGCTTACTAAATTAGACTTATCCATGTTATTGCAGTGCTTTCATAATTGCATCCTAAAACTTACTTCTCTTTTGAACATAATATTTCGAAATAAAATTTGTTTTTGTTTAAATACCAATATTTATTACTCTCTATTCTCTTTATTGATTGAATTGTATTGATAAAAGTTACTTATCATGGATTCTATGGAAAGTGTTCTTTTTTTTTATATCTCATTAGCACTCCACTAAATGGATCTAACACCATTATTCTTGTTGCTTTATAGTTTAAAATTTATGATATCTTTTAAATATATCCAAATATTACAGGAGGTTTTTATATTATATTCTAATCCACATTATTTAAATTTTACATGTATTATTATAAATTAATTTTTATATAATGATCTGTTGTGTAATCTATAGCTTATTTTTCATCTTCATCTAATAAACTTAAAATTATTATTTTTTATCATTATTTCAGTCATGAAAATTATAATAATTATTAATCATTATTATTATATCATTATTTTTAATATTATTTAAATTATTCTAATATTTAAATTGTATGATTATATGATATTACAACGGATTTAGTTAAAAAGATATTAAAATATCTATAGCTTTGATTGAATTAAGTATACAGGCTTAATGGAAAGCACTAGATTTTTTATTTTTATATGATGAATTATGATTAAAATTTTTTTTAGATAAGATTTTTTTCATTACTAAAAATAAGAAAATAAAATTACAATCAAAATTATGATAGATAATAGAGAGAGTTAAAGGAGTAAAGCCTTCCTTTGTTTTTTAAGTTACATCTAATAAAGGATGTTGAATTAATAATTCTATTTTATCTTTTAAATCTCAAGTTATAGTATAATGAAACGCATTCATTCCATTTTCATCTAGTAAATTTATATAATAATTTCTGATTTAAAAAAGTTTCTTTTCGTTGATCTAGTTTTTATCTTGGATTTCTTTTTTATAATTTAAATCTGATTCTAAAAACTATTAAAGTTAATCAATATCTTAATTTTTAACAATGTTGATGATTTCAGCGCTAAGCTCATTTTAATGCAAATAGTTTTGTTATATAGTTTAAGTATATAATTGATTAGGTACAGAAGTAATTTTTCGTATTTTTTTCGATGTTTAAATTTCTTATTATGATTCTGATTAAAATAAATTAATATTAGATAATAGATTATATTATTATTATTATTCAGATGTTTTTTTTTCATCCCTTATAATACTTTCATTTTATTCTGCCTCTATTTCAAGTAACTCTTCTACTTAATGACCATCATTTTCTTCTCCTTCGTCATCATCATCATCTTCTTCGTCCTAGTAACTTTCAATAACTTCTCAAGTTATTTATTTTTTTTTATCTAGACTTATTCCCTCATTATCCATTGAATCTTTAATATCTCTTAAATTTTATTATTCAACAATATCTTCTACAACTATATAACAATCTTCCGTTATATCTAACAATTTTGTTTCATCTTATTAACTAATTGCTAACTAATATTTTATTATTTATTAGTTAATTAATTGTATATTTATGTTTATCTTGCATTTTATATTTATATTCATTTTACTTTCTAACCTGATTTGAAAAAATAAACTTAATTATTTTCTAAACTTCTATTTAGTTTTTAACATATTAGTTTGTGAATATTTATTTTTTCATATTCATTTTCGTTAATATTTAGGGTTTATGTTTTATAATTACCTAATGATTAACAATATCTTATCAATATTTTCATACTAATTATTTATCTATTATAATTTATTTATAAAATTATATTTATTTAATAATATTATTCATATTTATTAATAAAATTTATATTTTAATTATTCAAATATGAAATTAAAATAAAATTATAAACATATAATCATTAAATTGATATATAATATATCGGTTCTATGGTGTAATGGTCAGCACTTTGGACTTTGACTCCAACAATCCGAGTTCGAGTCTCGGTAGAACCTAAATTTTTATTGCTATTTTATATTAAATATTTTATTATATAAATTTATATTGTATATTATTTTATCAATATCATTTTCTTTTATTTTGATTTTATTATTATTAATTTCTTTTATTTATGTAACAAGTATTATAAAATTTAATTAATTATTCTTTTATTTTCTAGTCTGAGTTTTATAATTTTGTTTACATAACTCTTAAATCTTTGTATGAGTATTCCATTATCTTAGAATGAATCCTATTGATAAGTATAGAAAAAATACATTTGGAATTTATTGTCTAACTCTTTTTAACATTATTTTACTAATAAATTAATTCATTCTGAATTTTTTTAAATTGGACTTTCTTTTTTTTATTTATATTTATTGCTAAGTATTATATCATCTATTTATGATTTAAAAATAGAAAATTGATTAAAAGTTTGTTATTTATCAGCTAAAGTTAACTTAGTAAACTTTGCTTCAAATTAATTTTTCATATTAAATTTTTTCAATGCTTAACAATTCAGTTTTTATATTATTTAATTTTAAGAATGTTTTTATAATTAAAAACTATTAGTAGTTAATGATTTATGTTTTTATTGTGTTGGATAATCGTCTCTTTCTTAAATGTGTTCAATACCTTTTGGATTTTTTGATTGCTTTAAATTATGTTTTTATGAAATATGTTATATTTTTTAACTTTGCATTTTTTTTATTCTTTATTCAGCTAACTGGCTAATTTGACTGTTAAGTTAAGATTAATTCATTACCTACTAGTGAAAATTATTAGACCATAATTCATTTGTCAATATTATTCCATTTTATTTTCAATCCAATGTTTGCATTATAAAGTTATTTAGTAAATTACCAGGTTATTTTTATTAGTCTATAAAATTAGAATCTACATATTACTTGTAAAAAACAGCCATCGTATTTTTTAATTATTATTTTTTTTTATTTTCATCCATTTCAAATAATTATTAAATGTATAAATATTTATAATTATATTATAATATGAAATTATTGTTATTTTTATTCTAAATTTAAATAAAAATAATTAATATTATATTATAATATAATTATTATTATTATTATAATTTTAATAAATGAAATAAAATTTTTAAAATAATTTAACTATAAAGTAATAATATTTCGATAGGGTTGCATTAATATATAGAAATGGAAGTTAAGGCAAATATTCTAAAAGAGTATAAAATTAAAACTTAAATATTGGAGAATAAAGAAAAAGTTAAGAATAATGTTAATATTTAGAAAATTTAAATTTAGACTAGTACTTTAAATCTCCAACTGAAGAAGCTCCAATAAAAGAAAGATTATTTGAAAATAATTAAAATATTTAAAATACAAATATAGCAGAATGTGATGAAGATGAATATACAGAAACAAGCAAATAATAATCTAGAAATACAAAAAGAATAAAGTTAAATAGTATAAATGATATCAACAATAATAAAGATAGCAGTAATCATATAATGATTCAATAATTTTAAGAATAAAATAGTCCAAAAAATTCATAATAAATTAATAATATAAATTCTTAAGAAAGTTATAATTAATGGAATATTTATTAAGATTATATTAATAGCATTTAATATTTTGATAGTCTTACATCCAAAAATTAACAAAATCCAAAAAAAAAAGGAATTATTGAGTAAAATGGTAAAAAATATGATAACAAATTTAACAATACATTAAATGAGAAGTTTTATTATAATAAAAACTAGTATATAAATCAACCTACTTAATTAATGATTAAAAAACTTAAGTCAAATTCTTGAGTACAAATAAACAATAAATCAGAAAATATTAATTTTCTATCTAATTTAGCCTAAATAAATAATTCATAATAATAGACATTTTAAAATTAATATATAATATAAGAATAATAATCCAAGTAATTACTATTTGATAAAGAAAAAAGTCCTATATTAAAGTAATCATAATAAATCAATTTTAAATATAAGAATGAAAATAGATGATTTTAAGCTAAATAATAAAAAAGTTTATAATATATTGATATTAAAAAATGCACTAATGAAATGAATATTGAAAAAATCATCATTAATTAATAATTAAATTTTTTTTCAAAATAAAACAATAATATCTAAAAATCATCAAAAATTATTGAAAATAATGATAAAAATCTTTAATAATTGTATTCTAATATTTTTAATCTTGATAATACAGAAAGTATAATTATAATTTAATTTTAAGAAGAAATAATTTTCGGAAAATCCAACAAAAATTTTAGATAAAATAAATTGACATCAAATAAAACGTTAACAAATATTTGAAATAATTAATAATATTTTATTTAAATTTTTCATTTAAATGAATTAACGACATATATTATTAATAAAATTATAATATCATATTTTTTTAATTTATTCGAAAAAAAGTTAATTTTATTATTTTTAACTAATCAGATTATTTTTTGTTTTTCTCTAATGATATTGACAATTTTTTTTTAAATAATTAATAAAATTACTATAATTAATTAAAATTAATATACATTAACTTATCAGCTTGTTTTTGGTTAACATCATAATTATTTAAAAAATCATTTATTTTATTTTAAACTCATTATTATATATAATGTTTTTATTATTATTTATCAATACTAAAATTATTTTATATCTATTTAAATAGCTTATTTTATTAATTTTCGTTAATATTTTTTAAATAGTCATTAAATATTTTTTCTCTTTATTTTAAAATATTTTAATAATCAATAAAAAAATTTTCTAATTTTGATTTTGATTAAACTTTTTTAATATTATCTAAACTATTTTATTTTTCTTAATTTAGAAAAACATCATATTCCTATGTTTTTTATAAACTTTTTCTATGATTCATAAAGTATATATTGTTTTATAAAAAATTATTTTAATCTTAATTTTAATAAATATCTGTATTTTAATATAAAATTACTTAATTTTTTTATTGATCATTTTAATTATTAAGTCTTTGCTTTATATTTTCTTATTTTAAATTATCTTATGATTTATAATTTTAAATAAAACAACTTAAACTATTATATTTATTTTATTATTTTATTTAAATTATTTTTTTTGATTCAATATTCTAAAATTAATATTATACTTATTTTCTTAAATTATTTTATTGAAAAATTTCAGAATCAGAATTATTTACTATAATATTTTCGGATTATTAAGTCTAAAATGGTGTAGATACTGTATTTATTAAGCTAATTTTTTAGTTGTTTTGATATTTATTAAAATTTTATTAAATATTAAAAGGAATTGTTTATTATTATTAATAATTTAAAAGATCTTCTTTGATATTATTACAGTTAGTTAGTTCACTAAAAGTAAATTTATTTTAATTATTATTTTTGTTTAACTATTTAAATGTAAATGAATTTGAATCAAATTATTAATTATTTTTACAATTTAAACTATTAATAATATTAAATTCTTAATTATTATATTAAAAATCATTAGATTAATTTTAATTTTATTATTTATTTTCATTGTGATTATTAATATTATACATTTTCAATTTGATTTATTTATTTTATACTTATATTTTTAAGTTAATTATTATAAATAATAACAGATATATAATTTGATTTTATAAAATTAATATCAATATTTAAATACACAAACATTTTATTAATAATATGTTATTTATAATTATAATTATTATTTTGAGATTTAAATATTATTATCTAAATATAAAATCAAATTATTTCAAAATATATTTTTTTAAAACAATTGTCAAAATTTTTATTTTTCATTTAATAATATAAAAAAAATAGTATTTTTTCATTTTTTTATTTATGTTAATTCAAATTTATATTTGTTATATTTTACTTATAGTAGATTTTCTATTAAAATTTTTGAAATCAATTTTTTAAATTAACAATATTTTTAAATTAAATAAAAATCTAAATTTTTATTTAATTTTATTAAAATCAGTTAATTAAAATAATTTTATCTAGTTTAGTTTATATGTTTTTATTTGATTCTATATTGGTTTAAATTCTAACTGTCTATATTAATATTATATTTTATAAAATTTAATTATTACTTTTATAATATTATATAATCAAAATGATTAAGAGAACAAAAATTTTGATATTTATTATGATGATATTTGATATATGTATTTAGTTAAGACATCTAGATAAAATAGATGTGTAAGTTAACAAGGTTTACAAATAGTTTAATGAACTAGTAAGCCATAGTTATTATAGTCTACCTTTTTGCTAACCAAAATATATTTACACTGAAAAATAATCAATAGGAGAAACTATTTAAGGAGATATAAGATAAAACTCTTTATATAATATTGAATTCTTAAGTATTTAAATTATTTATTAAATTAAAAATTATTAATATATCAAAATTTATAGGAAACGTAGACAAGTAAATTATTTGCAATAAAACAATAAATAAAATTCAAGCAAATTAATTTATAGAGGCGATAAAGGATGAGTATTAGATAGAGTATTATATCGAAAATAAATTGTTAAAAGATAATTTAGGTTTAATAATAAATGAGACTTACCTTTTAAAAACTAATTTAAACATAAGTATATATTACAATAAAAACTAAATATTGGATGTGAAAATAAATAATGAGTTCAATGAAAATGATTATGCTATAATAGAAGAAGATGATGAACAATTGTTATTTTTTAGTTACGATGTGAATTTTATAAAAGGAGAGGATAAAATGATGGAACAAATACACGAAGAGGATAAGAAATAAGAAATTCATTGGCTAGGAATAATAATATCTTTCATTTTAAGTGGGTCTCTATTGGTGATAGTATTGAAAATTCTTAACAGTACAATAGAGACAGATATCAGGAGCATCCGAGACAAAGACAGAAATCATGAAGTGAAGTGGAAGTACATCCGTAAGGAAATTTTAATGTGTCCTTCTTAAAGGAACATTCTGAGTGCTTGCCTTGGAGTAGGAATGCAGTTACTAATGATGCTGATTGTAATCACCATCTTGGGAGTAAGTCACATTTATCATAATAATGGAGATATCTACACATATGTAATCCTAACCTACATCTTCACAGGCTTTATCAATGGTTATGTCTCCACTTCCTACTACCTTTACATGCTAGGTATTATAAACATATAATTATAATTAAAATCATGCAGGACAACATTTCATATCATAATAATAATTTTAGGCAAAAAGTGGATTCTAAATTGTCTTACAAGTGCTATGCTACTTCCTATGGTCGTAACAGTGCTTATGATGCCAGTTTATTTGCTGGAATGGCATTATGAGACAACTCTTGCGATTCCAATGAGATTAATTATATTCATAGCAATGCTGTTATTCTTTGTTAATTTACCTTTAGTGGTGATAGGAGGAATAATAGGGAAATAGAAAACAAAGGACCGTCTGCCTTAAATGAATAGTAAATTGATGATGAAGTAAATTCCTTGTCGAAAATGGTTTAAATCAACATTAATACATTGTATAGTGGCTGGTTTGTTGCCGTTCACTGCAGTGTCAGTGGAACTATACTACATGCTACAGTCAATCTGGGAAGACAAAGTGTACCATTTGCAATCACTACTTATTCTTCTCATTATTCTTCTACTCTGCATTGTTGGCTGTGTCTCGATCGTCCTTATCTACTTCACAATTAGTGATTAAGACTACAAATGGTGGTGGAAGAGTTTCTTCTTTGGAGCCATGCTAGGACCTTACTTTCTTCTCTTCTCTCTCATCTTTTATCATCATTCTAAAATGACTGGAATCTTCTCTTTCTATCTCTTCCTTGCCTATTCCTCTATTTTCTCTTTTTTCCTCTCTCTCATTGCAGGCTCTGTTGGATTCCTATTCACACACTTCTTTATCAAGTTTATATACAACAAAACTAGAGTTATTTGACCTTCAAAATATATATTCAGTATCATTAAAATATTTATATCTACATCATAAACATACAATAAATTCTCAAAAAACATTAATTATTTACACATAAAATCATATATATATAATATTTATACAAATTTTTGCATAAATCAATATTATTTTTATAATTATTTTTATATATCTTTAATATATTTCTTCATTTTTAATCTGTTTGTAAATTTTAATTGTAAGCTTTAGAAAATATTGTCTGATATTAATTAAGATAATTATTATTCCAAAGAACTTCTAAATTATTTGGTGGCACTATCTTTTTATTTTTATCTGCTTTAAAATTTTGAAAAGAATTTCTATTAGTAGTTAAACCTAATTAATATATTTATAAATAAAAAATAAATATATAAAGATAATTACAATCTAAAGGCATCATGGTAGTCATGGGATTAAGTTACTTGATGTTTTTATATTAAGGAATTTGAATTTTCTAAAAGAGAAATAAAAATATAGAATGAATGGATGAATAAAAATATGAATAAATAAAGATTACAGATTTATCAAAGAACTCTTTTGAGTAGATAGAGTTAGCATTGAGTGGCAATCCTTAAATGTGAGTCTAAGGATAATAATTTTGCATATGGATGGTGGAGTGTTTTAGGTCGAGAGTATAATCTGCCTTGTAATAATAATAATAATAAATAATTACTTCGTACTTGGACCTCTTGAGCAACATAGGTTACTTATATGTGTACTCATATGGATGAATAATCTTATCATACACAATATTAGGTTCGGAATGTTCTCCCCTCATAGTGCTACTAAAAATCAGACTGTCTTTTATTGATGGACCCTGTCGAGTATCTGGATGATTTCCAGTCATCTTCTATGTACATCTACCTTCATCTAATTCTCTAACTTCTTTATCTTTCTACTTCTTTTTATTGTGATACTTCATGTAAACACTCTCGATGTCAAATCGATAATTCAATAGGAACCAACGATATAATGATCTGTCTTATTCATCTCCCGTCTGTCCTATCTGATAAACTTTGTATTAATACTATAAATCACTGAAAAACTCACTATTCTCATTTATAAGTTCCTTTATTTTTAATTATGCCTCCTTTTCATTATTATTCTTCACTATCTCTTTCACTTTATTCATAAATTACTTTACGCACTTTTTCATATCTTCATCATTCATTTAAAATCTTATTTCTTCTTCTTATTATTATTATTATTATTATTATTATTATTATTCTTCTATTTATTCTTACTAATCATTCTCTACATTTTAATATTATTACTATTCCAATTACTATTCCTATGATTATTATTATTTTTATGCATCTTGTGTCTTTTGAATTTGCTAAGAAGAAGAAGAAAATCGATTATACATTGTATTAGCTAAAGATTTGTTCCTCCTTTTATGCTGCTCTGTAATATTGTTATCGATGGAAATTTTTTTATTGATAAGTTTCCTAATTAGGGGTTCATCTATCTTCAAGTTTTCTTAATGAATTTAAAAGCTATCTTTATACATATTTTTCCTGTTATAAACTACTTTGGGTTCATAAGAAGCATGGGATCCTATTCTATCCACATAAAGTTCTTGAAAAGATATTTAACTACTTCCTCTCATTTTTTATATCTTTTATCTTTTCCCAAACAAAATTTACTTTTCATCTTATTCTAACAATTTATTTTCTCTATTGTAAAAGTTTCTCTAATGTACATTGTACTAACTTACAAATTTAGATTCAGCTAAATCAGTCAATTTCTTTTCATTTATATTTCTAGAGCTAATGCTTTTTTTTATATTATTATCAGCTTCTTTGTTTATTCCTTTACAAATTACTGATTTTGTAAAACTATTACTTTAATTCATTTAATCTAGAATTTATTTTTTTAAAGCATTGTAATCTATATGTTAGTTAATTGTATTTTTTTTCATTTTCTCTCTTTCGATTTAGTAATTATATAAGTCTTAATTAGTTATTGGATGCACTATTTATGGAAAACTTTTTCTAAAATCCATAGATTTTATTTCAGTTGTAAAAATATTATTATTTTGCAATAAACTTTATATATAAATTACATATTTATTATATTATATATAATTTATCAATCTTTTCATTAATCTTAAATATTTTTTTTGACAAAGATTTATTAAAAAGGATTATTAAAATTTAAAGATTTAGTAGACTAACTTTTTTAAGTAATTTAAAAAATCTATTATATTCTATTAATCTAAATATTTTGAGATTTTAATTAAAATAAACTACTTTAATCTTAAACTTCAAATTTTTTTTTATCTTAATATCTTATGTATTTATTTATTTATCTAAAATTAAAATTTTATTAGTTCATTTTTATTATCAATTCATTTTTTTTTTATTTTTGGTTTCTTACAAAAGAAAATAAGTTATCATCAATATTTGTAAATTCATATCGGTCAAAATATTTTAATAAATTTGTTAAATTATTTTAATAAATTAAAAGATCAGTATCTTAATAATCTTTTATAATATGATCATAAACGCTAAAATTCTAATTATGTTGGGTATAACTTTTTTAAATTAAATAAAAAAAAATTATTTACTTATTAATGAGTTCAACAAAAACAGAATTTTGATTAATTTGTTAAAGTGCGTTTAAATCAATAATCTAAAAAGCTTCCCTATTTTTAAGATCATTGACAAATAGAATTTACAAGTTTTATCTAAAAGCTTTGCCTAAAGCAAAATGATAATTAAGATTAAAGTTAAGATGATGGAGAGTTATCATAACTAAATATTAAGAATTAAAATTTTTTATTGTTTTTTGCAGACTACAAGATTCATTATTTCCTTACAAGTTTTGGACAGCCCTATTATTTAATAAATGATTAAGAGTTTAGCAGTCTCCATTTTCACAAGTTAAAAGTTTATATTCAGATTCAAAAACTACCTTACCTTACAATGTAACAAGAGGTAAGAGATCCTAAAATTACATAATAATTATGATAAGAATAGAATAAATAATAATAATATTTGAAAATAAATATGACAATATTAATTAGTTACAGATATAAAGAGAATAACTTGTATATAATTTATAATCTGCTGATATTTTTTATTTTATAAAAGAAGAATAATTTAAGATTTGAAGGATTATTCAGCAACAATGAAGATGGGATTGAGTTGGGGAAATTGATGATAATCTAATCTTAAATAATGCAAAATAAATACGGAAAGGTAAGAATGATTTAATCCAAGGCGTGTTGAAGTAGACTGAGCTAATGAGATTAATTGGGCAAAGATAACATAGAAGAGAATACAATCTTGGAGTCATATGCAAATACATAATGACTTACTTGGATGACCCAAACTACTTTCTTTTCCATCACCATCTTAATTCCTACCTCTTAATACTCTTCTTCCATTTATTTTTATTGCTAATCTTAACTTTATTGTTACTTGCTCTTCACCTCTTATTTCATCGACTGGTTATTCTTCTTGTATGTTATGTTGTAATAAATGCTGTCGATGTTCTCAAATTGTACATTATATAAATATTTCATCATCTTCACCTTCGAATCATGTTCTAATACCTTCAGTATTGTTAAGATATGAAATTATCGTAAAGCTAATAAACTTACTATTACTTAATTATTTTAAACACTTACTTTTATTTTTATATTTTTTAAATATTCTTCACTTAATCTATTTAATTCATCTATATCATACTTTTAGCTATCATAATCTGAAAAATAAGAATCCTGTTCTTTTATGTTGTTATTTTCATTTTATTCTTACTTTTATTAATTTAATTTTAATATGTTTCTTTATAAAATTTAATTTGTATTTTCATCTTACTAACACAAAGAAAATTAATTTCCCATTTATAATTGTTAATACTTAATATCAATATTTTCAAATTAATTCAATTTAAATAAAAATAAAAAATTATATTTTAATGATAATTTTTTTATAATAATAATAATAAAGTAGGAAGGAATAATAAAAATTAAAATTAATAAAATATGAAAGAGGTAAATTAGGACTATATCATTCTATTTATGCAGATAATTAATTGTTATTTAACAAAAAGGAGAAATAATTTAATTTGGATATATTAAGGAGCTTTTATTTTTTAGTGTCTGAAATAAACTAATTAAGCATGAAATTATTTGATAATTGGTTTACTAAAATATTAACCTGTTATTAATTATTTTTTAAAGAGTTTTGTTCTAAAATATAACTTATAGTAATTATTTACAAATTAAAATTTCTATCAAAAATATATCCACTAAAAATTCTAATTATTTATTATCAAATTTATTGATTAACTCTGTCATTTAAAGATAATTCATTCTGTTTATTTGTTCACTAAATTAATAACATATTAATACTTCTTGATATTCTATTTTTATTTATTATATTTTTACTTTACTATTTTTATAAGCAAATTATCAATATATCTAATAATTATTAGTTTTTAATTGCTTCTGGAATCTTTTTATTAAAATCTATTTACGAAAATCTATATGTAAAAATTAACTCCCCTATTTTTCTATATTTTATTTATATATATTTACTTTAAACATTTTTTATAATTACCAATTAAATATTTTATTACATATTTATTTATTAAATATATTTTATTTTATTAGTTTTGAATAACGATTTCTTATTCTTTATTTATTTTTTCTTTTTATTAATTTATTCTCAATTAAAAACAATTAAATTCTTAGACTATTACCTTTTATCTTTTTAAAATTATTTTTAATATCTATTAAATTTTTATTTAGTTATTTATTTGAAAGATTTTTAAGCTATTTAATTATGTTTTTTCATTTTTAGTTAAATTTTCAATATTTATGTCTTAGTATATTTAGAAATGATTTCTTTTTAACTATACTTTCTAAAATAATAAATGTATTTTACTTCAAGGAAAAAACTATCATTTTGCTAATTAAAATATATATTGTTTTGATAAATAAAAATAAGAAAATAATATAAAATGTTAGTGAGAGTGTTGTCAACTAAATAAAAATTAACAAATTATTAGATAAATTCATCGATATCTAAATGAAAAATAAGATCAAAATCAATTAACTAATTAATAAAAATAGAAACGTCTATTTACTGTTTTGAAATGTAAATAAAATAATGGTTAAAAAGAATGTCTATGAGTTACCAATTAAAAATCTAAAGTTCAAATGACTCTTCTTGATCTTTTTATTATATTTTTACTTTAATTATATTGATAATATGTTTGATTTGTATAATGAATTAGTAAAGAATGTCTATTTTTTTATTCGTTTCCAAATTAATATTAATAATCAAGAATTAGAAAACTAAGGAAATAAAAAATGTAATTTGTCTGGTATCTTCAATCGAATATAAATCAATTATTTCTACTATTATATTTGGATAAGTATCAACTAAGTTCTCTTTAATTTTTTCATAACTATCAAATTATATCTCTTGAACATTTTATATTATTTAACTTGTTATTTATAGAATCAAATATTTTTGATCCTGTTTTTAGTCTATTTATTTTAAATATTATATCAAATCTTCTTTATATAATAACTCTATACTTTACAATATCTTATCTAAAATCTCAATTGTTTCTTAACAATCTATTTTTTAATCTTCTAAAATATATTCTAATTATGCCATATTTTCCTTTTCAAATTATTATTTACTTTATTATTAAATAACATTATCTATTTAAATTTGTTCTTTATTTTCTTACATTTCCTCTTTATTAAAAATTTATATCCTTAAAATATTAATAAAACATTTCAATTATTCTAATTAAATATTAGTATTACTAATTATCTATTTTTAATATTATATAATCCATTGCTAAATTTAATCTAAAACTTTATCATTTAATAAATGAATTACTATGTTTTCTTATTAGGCTGTTATAATAAATTTGAATATATTAAAATATGCTTATACCTAAATTTAATTAAATTTTAATTACTTAAATACAAATAAACTCAATATTCTTATTAGAATTTTTAGTATATTATTCTAAAAGTTCTTCTTATAATATCAACAAGTATAAATTATCATTCAAAATATTTTATTAATTCATTTGAGTCCGAAAGAAAAGATAAGATTACAAATTTTAGTGAATTTTGAAAGAATATTTTTGAATTTTAAATAAACTATAATATAATATATAATAATTATTACCTTTATAAGATCTGATTATTATGATTTTATGCCATTATAATTAAACTGTCAAAAAGATAATCAAAGAAATTTTAATCAAAATATAAAATATTTTAAAAGGAACTAAAGCTTACAAACTAATTTATATAGATTCCTTTTACGATTAAATAAAAACACTTATAGAGCTTTCAATTTGTTTTAGCTTATTATTTATAATTATAAAGAAATATATTAAATATATATGTAAATTTAAAAGTAAAATATTTTTTATAAAGATAGAAATAAATACTAACGTATATAGTATTTTTTATACACATTATCTCTTTATAATTACTTATTAATTTGTCTTTTTAGAAAATATTATTTTGATATAAAAAAATAAATAATTCTGAATATTATGATATCAGACAATTTATTTAATAATATCTCTCTTTTTATTTGAGTAGATAAATTAATTAGAAAAATAAAGAAGGTCAAACAGAAAACTCTATAAATTAATATTTTTCTAAAAGTTCTATCTATTTATCTATACTTTCATTTTTATCTAAATTATTTTCTTATATCATTTTTATTAAAATTATAATATAATAATTGATATTTCAAATTTTTTATTATAAATAAATAAAATTATAATAATTTACAAATTAATTTTATTCAAAAATTTAAATGAACTAATTTATTTAATGGACTAATATAAATAAAATAGGCAATACAATTCAACAAGAATAAAAAAGATAATAAATTAAGACTAACTAAAAATTACTATATAATTCCGAATTATAAAATTAAATATTATTATGTAATGAAAAAATTTAAAAAAATATTATGAATAATTTAAAATTAGTTTAATATTAAAAAGGAGAAATAATTTAAGAATAAGGATCTAAAATTTAAAATATTTATATATTGATAAGTGGATAGGTAAAAATTTTTTCTTCAAATATTTAAAATACAAATGAATAAGAATTTTTGGAAGGAGAATATTTGTAAGATTTAATAGAATTATATTAAATATAAATTTAATAAAATGATAAAAATTTATAATTCTATAAGAAGAATAAATAAAAATTATAAATATAATATTAATAAATTGAAGAAAGTTGAAACTTTAAAAAAAATAATAATGTTAAAATAATAAATTATGAAATGAATAATAATAATTTAGAAAAAAAAATTCTAAATTAGCTTAATGATAATAAAAATTATAATTTTTTATAAGAAATAAACAAAGGCTAAATATTTAATTATGATTTTGATAAGAATTTAATAAGTCAAAATATGTCTATATGCGAATAAAATGCTAAAATATTTGAACTTAAAGTTGAATTATACCAAGTAAACTAAATTTTTATTAATTTTAGTAAGTTTAGAAAGAAATTAACTAAAATAAATAAGAAAAGATTATAAAAGTTATTAAGGATTATTTTTTATTAGGTTTACAAGAAGAATTTTGTGAATAAGATATATAAAACATTAGAGATAATTCCATGTAATTCTATTTAAATAAAGGAGAATTTTTAATTAAAGAAGGTTAGCATATATAATATGTTTATATTTTAATAGAAGGAGAAGTTAAAGTTACGGTGCAATCAAATAATATAAGAAGCAAGAGTTTAGATATATAAAATAATTAGATGAATTCCAGGTAGGTAATTTATAATTTAAATTTTATAACTATATTTCTTTATTTTTATAATATATGTGCTTTATTGTTACTGTTTAGATAATAACAACAGCTCCATAAGTGATAGGATATACTCATATTCTGCAATATGATCCTTTCCCTTGTAGTATTATCATTCATTCTTAATAATTATGTTGTATCAAATTATCTAAATTATACTTCATTTAGTTACTTTAAAAGTTTAATTCCTTAAGAAATACATATTTTAATATTTTTATTATTTAATCATAATAGTTGATAAATTGTGCCACATCTTTAAAACATGTTTTTAATGTTCCTATTAATTAGAATATTATTGCAAATCTTAATTAATATCTTTTCAAATAATGCTAATCTTTTATATCATAAAATTAAAATATAATTTAAATTAAAAATAATATTTAGTAATAAAAAAATATAGAACAAAACTAAGAATAAATATTAAAATTACAAAATCATTAAAAATAGTTAAAAAAAAAAAATAATATTATCGTTAATGCTAAATTATTTCATTTAAAATAAAATAAACAATAGATTATAAAATAATAATAACTAGAAAATATTTAAATTATATAATAAAATCTTGATAGATTTACTTAAAACTGACAAATAAAATAATAACAATAAAATTAAGAAAAGTTATCTAATGATTTATATAATTAAAAAGAAAAAGATTAAATAAATTAGACTTTAGAAAATATAAATATGAAGAAAATACCTATAAATTATTAATAATTATAAAGAAGAAACTAGAAATTAAAAAGTGAAACTAATTTACTAAATATAGTAAATAGTGTGACAAGTAAAAAAGAAATATAAAAAACAAACAGTTAACCAAAGATTGAATATTAAAAATAGTAAGATGAAGAAGATTCGCCTTAATTGTGTTAGTATTTAAACTCTAAAGATGTTTAACAAATTTAAAAATAATATAATAAATAAATGAAAGAATAAATTCATAAACAACTATAAAATTAATTAATTAATTTAAATTAATAATTTATTCCTTAAAATAATAATTAAATTTCTAGATTTAACACAAGAAATTCATCTAATTCACATAAATTTATTCAAAGATAAAATAGATTAATTAAAAAAATAAGCAAAAATATAAATAATATTTAAAAATAAAATGAGCTAGATTCCGAAAAATTTTTATAAATTTAAAAAAAAATAAAATTATCAAGACTATCGCAAGATGAATTTTAAATAAAATATAATTTAAAATAATCAAGCTCTAATTCTAAAACTATTTTGGATAAGGAATAAACAACAACTACTGAATATATTAAAACTTAGAATTTTGAATTTAGAGAAAAAGATTAAAACACATTTAATCCAAGTAATTTGCATTTTAACCTGTTACAAACTTGCAAAACATTTTATCAACAAACATTTTATAATACTTAAAGATTATAAACCACTGATTCGAATAAGAAAAATTAATAATTTGGATCTTAATAAGAAAGTTAACTATTTTAATAAAAAAAATTTGCATAAGATAATTCCAATAATAATAATTATAATAATTAGTCATAATAGTTAGAAAATAATTTTGATAACGATTATAATAGAATTGAAGAATAAAGTTTAAAAACTTTATGAAAATAATTGATTAAATAAAAAGAATATTAAAAAATAGATGAATAAAAATTATTTAAAGAAAATAAAGATTTAAAGAAATTAAAAACCCAAAATTGATTATATAAATATAATAAATATAAAAATATATGAATTTCACATTTGTTATTCTCCTCCTTCAAAAAATTCAGCTAAGTCAATTTAATTTAACAATTTGTGAAAATTACTATTGACTTCGATTTTGAACCCTCGTCTTAATAATTTATAATAATAAATAAAATGATAAATGATAATAAGTAGTATTAATAAAATATACGACATGGAGGTAAACTTAATTTAGTCTTTGATAGCATTGAGATGTGAGAGGAAAGTGAGTTAGTCATTAATGAGATTTTAATGATCGTTGAGAATGATATAGAAATAAGAGAGATCATCTAGTTGATATTAATAAGCATGAAGAAGAACATAAGATGAGAGAGAGTTAATGAAGAGATGAAACTTAGGAATAAGAGAGTGGGAGTGGATAGTTTAAAGGAAGAGAAGAACCTCAGATATATGGAAACGGTGTAGGTTGAGGACAAATTATTAGTCTAAGAAGAGAAAGACAGGATCAGGAAGGACGAAATTGTTAATGCTGAGGTATTCAGTAATTTCATTCGCCCTTCCTATCAAATCCTAACCCTATAGTTAAATCATCTTATGTTACATCAATTCTCTGTACTCTCTCTCCTTCTAATTATCCAATTATAACCAATTTATCAATCTACTCATCACTATGAACTCTTCCACCTTCTAATAGTCTATTTCCATAGACCAAATATACACCCAATCCATTAAATCTCTATTCACTATTTTTCCCTAATCATTTTCCAATATATAGTTCCAGAAAAATACCAATTTCCATAAACTCTCTCCCTTAATCTTTATCTCCCTCTATCTCTATCCTAAACTTTATCTTCCTTCTTCCATTTATCTCAACATCTCCATATTTAAGTACTCAAATAAATCACAAGCTATGAATCCAGCTTGACTCATATAAAAACCAAAATTAATTAAATCATCAATTTCATATTGATTTTCATTAAATTCAATAGATGAATGAGATTATTTATTGATAATATTAAGCACCTGGAATTGTATTTCTTACATAAGATCTAGATTATCAGATTAGTTATGGACAATTAACTAAGCGATGAGTTATAACTAGTTTAAAGGATATTTATGAGTTTGAATATTTTGAGTAAGCATGATTTCAAGTTTGGAAAGTGACTAGAGGTGTAAGTCCTTTTGCCAATCTTGCTATAAATGAGAACGCAGATTGCTCAACCCTTGCAAGGCCAAGAACACTTCGTCATGACCAGAGTCGAAGATATCCTGACAAATGTAATCATTAATGTAAATCCATATTGATTGTTATTACCCATTCTAATCCTCACTCTTCAAGTCCCAATAGTAATTAAAACTCTTCAATACATAAGCCAATCTCCCCATCATTGGATCCTCATCACTTCCTGTCTCCTGAGTTCTTATTTTCTTTTATATTTAATTCAAAACGTCCTAAAGTCCGTGAGTCTTATCAAAATCTCTCATTTCTTCCTCTATCAACTCACTAGCTCGATACAATATCGATATCTTTTCATTCATAGTCAAATTGTTCACTGGATTTCTATACAAAGATATCAACTTCTTCACTGAGTTTATCTTTAGAATCCCAAATCTGTCAGGTTATCTTACTTTCTTTTTCGTTATTATTTCGTTGTGTTATTATTGACTAACCAAATAGTTTTACGAATATTTCTTATTATTTTTATTATATATTTTTATAAACTATACCTTACTACTTCTTGTTTTTACTCCAAATTACAACCTACTCAAAATATTCATTATATTCATATAAAAATCTATTTAATTTTTTAATATATTATTATGAATTTTAATTTTATTTATTGAATAAATTTAATAACTTATAAATTCTTCATTTTTATTCTAATTTTATCTATTTAATATTATTTATCAAATTGTATAAATTTTCTTTTATTTCTTATTTTGAATTATCATTAGAGTCAAAGCATTAAATAACTTTAAATTCAAAAGTGCTTTATTAGAAATTATAAATATAAATAAATTTTTAAACAACAATATTATTTAAAATAAGAATATTTAAAGTTTTGAGTAACTAGTTAATACTATCTTAAGTTTTAAGTAATTTTTGAAAGTAATAAATGGATTATTTTAAGTCTAAGTTTTTATTTCTTAAATATTATTGATTAATAAGAATAAGATTAATTTTATAGAGATTTGATTAAGATTTGGAATTAAAAGAGTAGATATCAAAAAAAATAAGATTCTAAACTGAATATTAAAGTAATAACTGATATTCATACTTATCATATATAAGATTATCAATTTTTAAGGTATCGAGTATTTGAATATGATGCTATTAAAATTTAGGAAGCAAAAGTGTTGATGTATTGTTATTGGTAATGTGTAGATAATGTAAATATTAATGAATTATAAAGAAGGATAATTATTTGGTTTTAACAAGAGAGAGGATATTATTATTAACAATATTGTAGATAGGAGAAGGTGAAAATGTATAATTTGTATTATATTAAATGACTTAGTGGACTTGAGACTGTATGTGCTAGTTAGGGAAACATTGAAGATATAGATTATGAAGAGGAATAGGAGAATATTAGTGAGAAATGACATCAAGGAGATTAATGGTCTGTTTTTAGAGTGTGATCAGATTATAACCTCCTTCAAGAAAAAGGATGACTTTGGATTAGATTTAGATTAACTTAGTCAGCATATAAGGGAATCCTAAATCCACATTAAGTTAACCTAAAGGATCGTTCTCGCCTGCATCAAACCCTGCACTCACTAGGATGAAGTCTGGTGAAAACTATTTAAATACTTCATCCACTACTCTCTCATACATATACACATAGTCACTATCACCCACTCTCTATTTACTCTCTCGAAGCTTCTCTCCACTCTCATTCAGAAAGTTCACATCTACCACATCTTTGTTTAACGGAATGTTTATTATCTATCTGTTCTCTAATATATTATCGTTTCATATCATTATAATATAATATATAATTACTAATACCCTCATTGTCATCGATTGCTCCTTTTTTATTTTGAGAAGTGGAGGGATAAAACTGGCCATCTTCGAATCTGTGAATACTGATAAAGACGATGTTCTAATTATCATTTCTGAGTATTTGCTTTGTGCCGTCTCCTTAATGAACATCCCAATCAAGAATGGCGATTTTGACATTAGGATTATTGCTTTATAAATATCTAGCAGCTAACACGACATTATTATAGAAACAAAATCCTGCAATTGGTATTTTATCTGAACTATGATGTCCTGGTGGTCTACAAACTGCAAATGCTCTTTCCCATTCCCCACTTTCAACCTTCTTCACACTCTCTATACCTATACTCGCTGACAATTTCGCTATCCAGCTTGTATCTTTGTTGATGTAACAATCTTCATCAAACCAGAATTCCTGTAATATATATTAATTACCAATATAGTCATAATTCATATTTTAATCAAATTATTATCTATTATAATTAAATAATATTAAATTAATGATATATTTTTATTAAAATAACCTTCTCCTCTAGCTCATTCTATTCCAATCTTTTCTTTAACTAATTCACATACTTTTCATCTATTTCTTAATTTTTCTACTTTTCCAATACTTTCTTCTTGTGAAACTCATCTAATTCTTAAATCTTTTCTTTGCTATAAACTAACTCTAACAACTCTTAACTTATTTCCTCTACTCTATCAATTTATTCTATCTCAAATCCTACTTTCTTTTAAATTTCTTTGTTTTCTTCACTAAAGTATTTACTGATTGATTTTAATACAGCTTAATATCTTTAAGGAGTTTCTTAATGTTTGTGTTTTGTATAATGCATTTCACATCTTTTATCATATACTACTCCTACTTTTTTTATATCTTTATCATTTAAATTCAAATTATTCACTTTTTATATCAAACTTTCCATTTACAGATTCTTATTTTTTTTTATATTTCTATTATTTATAATTTTATAATATATATTTATTATTTAATTATTAATCTATTAATATATTTATAGTAAATATCAAATATTTGAATTATTTAGAATCAATTATTATTTTGTTTAATATTTTTAATTTTTTGAATATATTATTAATGTTACTGCTCTAACTTTAATAATTCATCATCTATTTAATAATTTTTTACAAGTTAATGTTATTTTTCTTTAATTTATAATTGAAATTAATCATAATTTTATTAAAATTCTTCTAAATTTTCATTCATTTATTAAGTTTTAGTTTTTGGTTTAGGAATATTACTACTATAATTATTAGCAATGTCTCTTTTTGACATAGGTTTTTTATTATCATTATTAATCTACTCATTATTATTTTACTATTTCTATTTCTATTCATTTAACTTTTACTTATTGTAAATTTAAATTTATTATGCAAATGATTAAACTTTATTGAGCTTTTCTCTCTTCTAATTCCACTCTTCAGTATGAGTATTAGGTCCTAATCCTCATAAATTACTATCAAAAACTACTTTATTGCTTGCATATTCAGTTCCATTTCTTTTTCTATTGACATATTATTTAATATAATTTACATTTGTTAATTTTTCTTCTATTAATAAGTGATTCTATATCCATAACTTAAATTTTGATCTGGTTATTAAGGAGATGTTTAAGGTTTATTATTATTATTACTATTATAATCAATCCCTTCAGAATATTACTAATTACTAACATAGTTATTTTCATAATTAGTATTAGAATTTTGCTAATTTTTTTATATTTTCATGTTTATCAAGTTGTTATAATCAACTTCATTAAATTAATCATACATTTCTTCGTTCTCTTACTAAATGTCATCATAATCATTATTATTGTATTAGTATTAATATTATTCTTATTATTAAGTTTGTTACTTTATATTTTATTCATTTTTATTTAAATTATTATTCATTTTTTAATTTGGATTACCTAACTGAAAATTTTTATTATTTTTCTAAACAGAACTACTTTTTTAAACCTTTTGCTAAACTTTCATTTGTTTTGGCTAAAATTATTGAGAATCATCTTAAATAATTCCATTTTTAGAAATTTTAGAGGTCTTGCCTTTAAATCTGTCTTAGAAATTCATAGGAAATATAATAAATGATAAATAATAATAATATTTATGTATAAAAGTAAAATAGATAAATAAAATATCATTAAATAAGAGATAAATATAGGGAAGAATTACGAAAACAGCGTAAAAAATAGTTATAGAGTATGATTGAAAAGTGAAAGAGTGTTAGAGGGTAAAGAGCAATAATAATTCAATAATGAAGCTCCTGCGAATAAATAATCTCCAATTTATTATTATCAGAATCAAATCTAAGCAAATAAAAGTTCAGAATTTCATCATCATAATGCTTCTCGTGATCTTCATCATTAACCTAAAACTTAACATTAAAACCAAAGGTATTAATTCGAAATTCTCAAAAATATTGACATCTTCAAAAAAATCGATGATTTTAATCATCTTAATTATAAAAAAAGAATTAGAAATTCAGCCGTCATTTGCAAAAATCAAAGAAAGTAAAATCAAATTAATTAGCAAAATGAAATTATTAATACTATTAATTAAAACTAATTTTAATCATAAAAAATATAATCCAAGTTAAGAATTTTATAACAATAAGATAACGAATCAAATTTGTGAAATTAATAAATTTAATAATAATAATAATAATAAAATAATAGTAATTTTAATAAATAATAATTTAATATTATTGAAAACCATTTGTAAGGAGAAAATAGAGAATAAATAATTTAATAGAAATAATAATGGTAATTTTAAATTGATGTATAATAATTACCATATTAATAACTAATAATGAGCCATAATTCTTATAATAAAAAATAAAATTTTTCAGAACAAAATAATAATTATAAATTTCGAAACAAAAATTAGATTATGGTTTTTGAAAATATGTAAATAAATTCAATGCCTATTCATGATAAAAAATAGATATAAATAATTAATTATTTCAATTCATAAAATGAATCTGGTATATATAAATAATATTGTCATGATATAACATATTAATAAAGAAAAATGATACTTATTTAAGATCTTCATAAATAATATAGAGAAAGATATATATAAAATGAAGAATAATAGTTTGGCTATTTTATAAATAAAGGAAATAATCATGAAATAGTAGAGAGAATAATGAAAACTAGGAGTAAATATTGGTTTAAAATAGATAATGAAAATTTGAATAATATGAGCTAAAGCAATCAAAAAGAAAACAAACTATGCTATTAAATAAGTAATTTTATATGGCAATAAAGCAGCAAGGGGATTTTATATGAAAATTTATGTCATGATAGTTTAAATAAGTAATTAGTAAATAGTTTTCAGGATCATTGAGAAATCACAACCAAAAATAGGCTAATTCAGAATCTGATTAATAATAAAGATATTTCCGATTTGTTTGATATGACTCCCTTAACTTTTATTATTGAATTGTTAAGTGAACATTTTCAAACTAAAATTCAACAATTCATTTAATTTTATTATAAAAATATTCCCAAGGATTGCTAATTAAATGATAAAAAAAATACTATCATAATTAAAAGTAACCAATATATCAATTAATCTAATCTTTAAATTAATTCCTATAATTACAATAAGCATAAATTAAAAAAAAATTTTTTAACTTCTAATAAATATATTTGGATGTTAAAAGTCACAGGCTTTAACAGAGGAGTAGGCATACATTTATTTGAAAATTTGTAATAATTAGAAGATTTATTAAATCTTTATTATCAAGGGGGAATAGATTAAAATAATCATAATAATAATCTTAGTAATATAAACAATAATAACAATAATAGTATAAGTAATAAAAGTAATAGTAAAAATAATAATAATAATAAAAATAATAATAATAATAACAATAATAATAACAATAATAATAACAATAATAATAATAATAACAATAATAATAATAATAATAATAATAATAATAATAATAATAATAATAATAATAATAATAATAATAATAATAATAATATTAATAATAAT
>Ga0315908_10000438_pt1 | contig 33242 bp, 21 predicted proteins | sample LakEriMetagenome_12_FD_203520 | JGI IMG/M metagenome (GOLD analysis project Ga0315908, IMG submission 203520) | Freshwater fungal communities from buoy surface, Lake Erie, Ohio, United States - Buoy 4 MA124 | ecosystem: Environmental > Aquatic > Freshwater > Lake > Lake biofilm | place: USA...
GTCCCATGCGACGCGGGTTGGAAGCGGGAAATTGTGTGCCGTCGAGCGACATGGACGGCGGGGTGGTTTTCGTGCCCGGAGTCCCCGGGTTTCCACCCGGGGCTTCTTGATACAGCACGCCGCTTCTACAAGCAGCCCCCGGCGGAGACGGCGACGCCATGCCGCAGCGGCGCACCTACCCGCCCAGGCGGGCGGTGACGACGCGGGCCATCTGGTCGATGGCGAGCACCTCGCAGGCGGCACCGGCGTCGATCGCCGCCTTGGGCATGCTCCACACGACGCTCGTCGCCTCGTCCTGGGCGATCGTGTGCCAGCCGCGGCCACGGAGCGTGGCCAGACCCTTGGCGCCGTCCTTGCCCATGCCCGTCAGCAGGATGGCGACGCCGATCTGCGGCCAGTGCTCGGCCACGCTGCCGAAGAACACGTCCACGCTGGGGCGGAAGAACACCTCGCGGGGGTCTGCGCGGTATTCCAGGCTGCGGTCCTTCGACAGGGCGAGGTGGTCGTTCGTGCCGGCGAGCAGCACGTCGCCGGCCTGCGGGTGCTGGCCGTGCTCCGCCACGCGCACGGACCGGCCCGTGCGGTCGCCGAGCCACTTGGCCAGCCCCTGGGCGAAGGCCACGTCGACGTGCTGGACGATGACGGTGGCCACGTTCCAGTCCTGCGGCAGGGGCAGGAGCAGGTCGGCGAGCGCCTTCGGGCCGCCGGTCGAAGCGCCGACGACGAGCAGCCGCGGCGGTGCGCCGCCGGCCCGCGGCTGCGGCCGCCTGCGGCTCTCGCCGGCGGGGCCGACGAGCTTGGCGATGACGCCGATCTTTTCGACCAGCGCCCCGGCGCCGCTCACCTCGCCTGCCGGACCGAGCATCGGCGTGTCGACCGCGTCGAGGGCGCCGTAGCCCATGGCGTCGTAGACGAGCGAGATGTTGCCGCTCACCGTGGCGGTGACCACGAGGATCGCGCACGGCGCGGCGGCCATGATCTGTCGGGTCGCCTGGGCGCCGTCCATGTGCGGCATCAGCAGGTCCATGAGGATCAGGTCGGGCCGGTCGCGCTTCGCCAGCGCCACCGCCTCGACGCCGTCGCTTGCCGTCCAGGCGACCTCGTGATCGGGGAGGCTGTCCACCACGCGGCGCAGCGCCTCGCAGGCCGCCCGCATGTCGTTGACGATGCCGATTCTCATGTCACAGCCTTCCTCGATGGTTCAATCACTACCAGGAGCATGATGTTGTTGACGTTGATCCATGCTTGCCATTCACGTTTGTGCGTGGCATGAGGGTGTTTCATGAGCATGAATCAGCAGTCACTTTCTCCCTCTCCCTCTGGGAGAGGGCGGGGTGAGGGTGCTTTCGTGGCGCAACCAAAGGCACCCTCACCCGGCCTCCGGCCGGCCTCTCCCATGGGGAGAGGCGCGATGCCCCAGGCGGAGACTCGTGAACCGTAAACTTTTGGATGCTCCCGGTAGTATGTGTGGCTCACGGGCGGCATGAGTTGCGTCGCTGGCGAAAGTCCGTGTCGTGGCCTGGCGTTCCTCGGCCACGACAGTCCGCATCCTCATGCCGATCCGTTCGCCTCTGACCGTGGAATGGTCAACCGGCGGGTGTGCCGATCAGATCGATGATCGTATCGACGAACGTCTCGTCGTGGAAACTGCTCTTGGTGAGATAGCGGTTGGCCCCGGCGTCGAGGCCGCGGATCCGGTCCTCCTCCCGGTCCTTGTAGGACACGATCACGATCGGAATGTCGCGGCGGGCCGGATCGCCCTTGATCAGGCCGACGAGGCCGATGCCGTCCATGCGCGGCATGTCCACGTCGGTGACCACGAGGTCGTAGTGGGCGTTGCGGATGGCGTTCCAGCCGTCCATGCCGTCCACGGCCACGTCGACGACGAAGCCGCGGGCCTGGAGCAGTTGCCGTTCCAGCTCGCGCACGGTGATCGAGTCGTCCACCACCAGGATCCGCTTCCGCTGCCGCGACTGCTCGGCCAGCCGCTCGAACTCCACCCGCGACAGCCGCCGGCCCATGAGCACGTTGTCGATCGACCGCACGAGGTCCTCGACGTCCACGATCAGCACCGGGTCGCCGTTTTCGAGGAGCGACGCGCTGTTGACGTCCTGCACCTTGCCGAGCCGCGGATCGAGCGGCCGGACCTCGAGGTCGCGCTCGCCGAGGAACGCGTCGACGATCATGCCGAACTGCTGGCCGCGGTCGCTGATCACGACCACCGGCATCGGGTCGGCCGGCGGGCCGCCGCCCGTCTCCAGGATCTGGGCCGCCAGGACGAGGCCGATCGAGACGCCGTCGCGGTCGAAGTATTGCCGGCCCTCCACGGTGCGGATGTCGGCCTGGGGGCAGAACAGGATCCGGTCGATGCGGGTGAGCGGGAAGGCGTAGGGCTCGCCGCCCACGTCCACCAGCAGCGCGCGGATCACCGACATCGTGATCGGCAGCTGGAGCGTGAACACCGTCTGCCGGCCGGGCTGGGTGGCGACGCGGACGCTGCCCCCCACCGCCTTGACCATGCTCTGCACGACGTCGAGGCCGACGCCACGGCCCGAGATCTCCGTCACCTGGTCCTTGGTGGAGAAGCCGGGCAGGAAGAGGAACTCGAGCAGCTCGAGCTCGGTGAGCTGGTCGGCCACGGCCTTGGCAACCAGCCCGCGGGCGATGGCCCGGGCCCGGAGCCGCTCGACGTCGATCCCGCGGCCGTCGTCGGTGAGCGTGATGTGGAGCATGCCGGCCCGATGGCGGGCCTCGAGCCGAATCTCCCCCGTGTCCGGCTTGCCGGCGGCCGTCCGCTCCGCCGGCGTCTCCAGGCCGTGGTCGACGGCGTTGCGGACGAGGTGCGAGAGCGGCGCCTCGAGCTTGTCGAGGATGTCGCGGTCGACGCCCGTCTGCTCGCCGTGCACCTCGAACCGCACCTGCTTTCCCAGCGTCCGGGCCAGGTCGCGGACGAGCCGGGGGAAGCCGCGGATGCCGTCGGCCAGCGGCCGCATGCGGCTGACGATCACTTCCTGGTGGAGCCGGTTGGACAGGTCCTCGTTCCGCCGCGCGAAGCTCTCGAAGTCCTCGACGTGGCTGGTGAGGCTCGCCAGGCAGGCGTCGGCCCGCTCACGGATCGTGGCCAGGACGGCGACCAGGGCGGGGGGCAGGGGCAGTTCGGCGGCCTTGAGCTTCTCGTCGAAGCCGCCGACGGCGTCGGCCAGATCGACCTGTGCCGATCGCAGCTGCAACAGCGCGTCGACGAACGGCCGCAGCTGCCGCGTCTCCACCAGCGACTCGCCCGCGAGGCCCACCAGCCGCGTCAGGCTTTCGGCGGAGACGCGGACGACCCGATCAGCGGTTTCGATGGGCCGCGCGACCGGCCTGGCGGGCTCGGCATCGGGCTCCGGCGGTGGTGCCGCCACGGTGGTGACGGTGGTGGGCTCGGACGCGGCCGGGGCCGCGGGGACCGGCGGGGACGGTGCCGCCGGGATCACGGCCACCGGGGCGGTCCGCCCCGCGAGCATGTCATCGACCGCCGCGACGAGTGCGGCGGCGCGACCGGGCCAGGGACCGGCGGCGGCCAGGGCGTCGTCGGCCTTGGCGATCGACCCGAGGAAGTCGATCGCGGCCAGCAGTAGGTCGGCATGCTCCGGACGGACGTGGAACTGCCCCTTGCCGGCGGCCACGAAGACGTCCTCCAAGGCGTGCGCCACGCGGACGGCCGCGTCGAGGCCGACGATCCGCGCCGCGCCCTTGAGCGAGTGGGCGGCCCGCATCATCGATTCGACGGTGGCGGGCGATCGCTCCAGCTCCTCGATCGCGAGCACGCCGGCGGAGAGCACGGCGGTCTGGCTCTCCGCCTCCAGCCGGAACAGCTCCAGCATCGAGAATCCGCTCAGGTCTTCGGCCACGGTTCTCTCCTCGGCGCGGTCAGCCCGCGATCCTGTCCCGCAGCCCGTCGAACACCCGGGCCTCGTCGAGCAGGGCGACGGTGCGGTCCTGCCAGGCGAAGAGCGCCGACGAGAGGCGGCCGCCGGCATGACCGACCGTGGACGGCACGGCGCGGAGCATGCCCTTGGTGACGCGGTGAACGCCGGCCACTTCGTCCACGCCGAACACCCAGCGGTCGGCGGCCTCCGCGGCCGCCCGCTCCACGACGAGGAGGCGGGCCGTGGCAGGGCCGAGGGTAGCGTCGCCGCCGGCCGAAGATTCTTCGGCGATGCCGATGAGGTCGTGCAGCGATGCGGACAGTTGCAGCTGGCCGCGGATGTTCACGATCCCGGCGAGCACGCCGCCGGACCGGTGCGGCAGCCGGTGGAGCGTGCGCAGCGGCGTCACCTCCACCAGCACCGCCGTGGGCAGGGCCAGCCATTCGCCGCCGATCCGGAAGACCAGCACGCTCGTCGTGTCGGTGGCCGGAGCGGCCGTGGGCTCCTCGAGGATCGCCCGCCAGTCGTCGAGATAGCCCGCCGGTGCGCCGCGGTCGAAGAACGTGCGGGCCGCCGCGGCCAGCACCGGGCAGTTGCGGCAGTGGATGAAGGCCTCGAGCTCGGGGCAGCTGCGGTCGCCGGCAACGCCGATGCGGCGCCAGCATTCGGGCATCGGTGCCTCGACGGCCGTCGACTCGTGTCGCTGGTCGATCATGGCGGCTCCTTGCGGGCCAGCACGCGGGCGGCGGACTGGCGGTAGGTTTCGGCCATCCGAACGTCACCGCGGCGGGTGGCCAGGAGCGCCAATGCCAGGAGCGCCTCGTCGTGCGTGGCGTCGAGGTACAGCGTCTTGTGGAAGCAGCCCTCGGCGCGGTCGATGTCGCCGGCGGCCTGATGGAGCATGCCCATGAGGAAGAACAGTTCCGGCGCTGGCGGCAGCCGCTGCCGGGATCGCGCGCAGATTTCGAGCGCTTCGGCGAGCCGCTGCTGGTTCGCAAGGGCTCCGGCCTCGGCCAGGACGTCGGCGAGCGTCGGGGGCGCCCCCTCTGCCGCCGCCGCCGGCACGGCGGCCGGCGGCAGAGGGGGCGCCGGCGGCCGCCGGCCGTGAACGGCAGGTCGGGGCGGCGCAGGGGCCGGCAGCGGGACGGGTCGCACGCCCCGCCGCATGGCGAACACGGCCGCGGTGCCCGCAGGCAGCCAGTCGCCCTTGAGGATCGGCGGCTCGGCCGCCCCCAGGACGAGCACCCCGTCACGGGTCAGGAGCCGATCGATCGCCGTCTCGACGCGGCGGCGGCCCTCGGGAGTCAGATAGAAGAGCAGGTTCCGGCAGAAGATCACGTCGTACGGGCCGCGGCCGGCCGGGAACGCCTCGTCGACCACGTTGGCCTGGGCGAAGGCCACGCAGCTGCGCACCGCGGGCGACAGGATGGCCCCGCTGCCCTCCGCGGTGAACCAGCGGTCGCGGAACGAACAGTCGGCGTTGCGAAATGCGTTGGCGGAGTAGCGGCCGCGGGCCGCCCGCGCCAAGGCCGCGCGGCTCACGTCCACGGCGTCGATCGTGAACTGTTCGGGCTTCAGTCCGGCGTCCAAGAGCGCCATCGCGACGGAGTAGGGTTCCTCGCCTCCGGCGCAGGGAGCGCAGAGGATGCGGACCGGCCCGCGGCCGGGGAGGCCGGCCCGGGTCACCACCACGTCCACCACGAACTCGAACACCTGAAGGTCCCGGAAAAACCAGCTCTCACCGACGACCACCTCCTCGACGAGGAGGTCGCGTTCGGCGGGGTCGCGCTCCACGCGGGACGCATATGCACCGCTATCGTCCGCGCCCGTCGCCGCCATCCGGGCGCGGACGGCCCGCTCGACCGCGGGCGTGCCGATCGTCGTGGCGTCGAGGCCGATCCAGTCGCGGAGCAGCCCCTCGATGGCGGCGACTCCGCCGGCGCGATCCACGGTGCGTCCGCTGGTCCGCTTCATGACGCCGCCTCCGTGGAGGCCGCGGGAAACAGGCCCGCCGCCAGATCGGCCGGCAGCAGGCGATCGACGTCCACGACCTGGACGGTGCGGCCGTCGATGCGGAGGATGCGGCCGAGGAAGGGGGCGGCGGCGAGTTCCAGCGCCGGCAGCGACGTCTCGGCCCGCTCGGCGGCCACGATCGAGATCACGTTCTCGGCGACCAGTCCCAGGCGGGCGGGCGGGCGGGAACCGGGCGGCAGGTACTCGGCCACGATCACGCGGGTGCTGAGCCGCTCCTCCAGGACGACGTCGCCCAGCCGCCTGCCCAGATCGACCAGGGGCACGAGGCTGCCGCGGTAGGTGAAGACGCCGCGGACGTAGCCGGGCGTCAGCGGGATCGGCCGGGCCGGCACGAGCGGCAGCACCTCGACCACGCGCCGCGACTCGATCGCGTAGGACTCGCCCGCGATGGTGAAGGTGAGCAGCTGCATGGCCGGCGGCCCTCCGGGGTTCAGATCGTGAACCGGGAGACTTCCTCCTTGAGGTCGCCGACCGCCTCGCGGAGGTGGATCGTGGCCTTGTTGAAATCGTCGAGCGACGAGGCCGTGCGGGAGGCGCCCTCCGCCAGGCGGATCATCGCCTCGCGGATCTGGTCGGCGCCCTGCGACTGGGCCCGCATGCCTTCCGTGACCTGGCCGAACCGACCGGAGATGCCCTGCACCGCCGCGATGATCTCGCCGAGCTTGGTGCCGACGTCGCCAATTTCGCGGACCCCGGCCCGCACCTGCTCGGCGAACTTGTCCATCTCCATGACCCCCGCCGAGACGCTGTACTGCATCTCCTTGACCATCCGTTCGATATCGAGCGAGGCCACGGCCGTCTGGTCGGCGAGGCGGCGAATCTCGCGGGCCACGACGAGGAATCCGAGGCCGTATTCGCCCGCCTTCTCGGCCTCGATGGCGGCGTTGATCGAGAGCAGATTGGTCTGGTCGGCCACCTTGGTGATCGTGGTCACGGCGAGGTTGATGTTGGCCGCCCGCTCGCTGATCACCGCGAGCTTCGAGCCGAAGGAAGAGGTGCTCTCGGCGAGCTGCCGCATCGTGCCGTCCATCGCGCCCAGGCTCACGCGGCCATCGGCCGCCATGCGGCCGGTGTGGCCCGCCATGTCGTTGACCTCCGTCATCGTCCGCAGCAGTTCCTGGCTGGTGACGGAGATTTGCTTGACCGCGGCCACCGCCTCGCTGGTCGAGGCGCCGTAGTCGGCGATCACCTGCTGCTGCTCGCTGGCGGTGGCCTGGATCGCCGTCGCGGTCGAGATCAGGGCCACGCTCGACCGCTGGATCCGGCCGATGAGCCCGCGGAGGTCGTTGGTCATCGTCTGGATCGCCGTCAGCAGGGCGCCCGTCTCGTCGTCGGTGGTGGCGGCGACATTGGCCCGCAGGTCGCCGCCGGCCACCTGCTTGGCCACGGCGACGGCCGTACGGATCGGGCTGGAGATCGTGCGGGCCACCACGAGGGCTGCGAGCGTGACGCCCACGATCGTGGCCAGCGAGAGTCCGATGATGGCGGCGCGCTGGAAGCGAACCAGGCCGAAGGCCTCGGTCGCGTCCTGCTTCACGGCGAGGCCCCAGCGGAAGCTGGGCACGTAGCACCAGGCCGCGGCCACCTCCCGCCCACGGTAGTCGCGCACCGTGCCGTAGCCCCGGTCACCGCTGGCGGCCGCCTGCGTCGCCTTCGCCTGCTCGGACCCGAGGGGAATCTGCATGCGGAAGGCGGCGTCGGCGGCATGCCGCAGCGGCGTGGTCACGAGCACCGCGCTGCCCGCGAGCTGGCCGGCGACGATCTCTCCGGTCTCACCGAGGCCCGTGAGATCGGAGAGCACCCGCCAGATTCGCTCGGGGCCGAGGCCCAGCGCGACCGCGCCGATCACGCGGCCGCCGGAGAACACCGGGCAGGTCACGAAGGCCAGCGGCTGGGCCGCCTTCCCGTAGGCCTGGAAGCCGGAGAGATCGGCTTGCAAGAGCGTCCGCGCCCGGTCAAATCCACCGGCGAGTTCGGAATTGGCGAGCCCGCCGCCGATGACCTGGGTGTCCGGCGGGATCGAATCGGCGAGGGAATACACGACGCGGCCGCCGGCGTCGATGAGGAGCAGCTGCTCGTAGCCGTAGGCGGTGGCGACGTAGCTGAAATACGCATTGAATTCGTTCCCCAGGGCGGCCAACTTCTCTCGGCGTTCGGCTGGAGCCGCGGCCCCGGCCGCGGTGGCGAGTTCCTGCATGGCCCGCACGACCGTCGGCCCGCGGGCCAGGGCCGACGCGTCCCGGACCCGCTCGCCGGCATAGGCTTCGAGTTCGCCCGCCTTCGCGGCCGCGATCTGCACGAGGTTGTCACGCACGGAGGCCTCGAGCGCGGTGGCCGCGATCCGCGCCGTGATCGCGGTGAGAATGGCGCACGGAATGAGGGCGATCACCAGAAACCAGAAGAGCAGCCGGCCGGCGATCGACCGCTGCATGGAGGCATTGTCGGACGGCGTCGTCGGATTCATCGTCGGCCCCCGCTCACGTCCGGCGCCGCACCGACGGGGTTGGACCAGCGGCCGCCCCAGGAGCGGTAGAGGTCGGCCACGAACGCCTCCCATTCCGACCGCGACCGGGAGATCGGAAACGGCACGGGCCGGACCGCCGTGCGACTGGTCCACACGACGTCGAACTGCCCGTCGGCGCGGATCTTGCCGATGAACACGGGCCGCCAGGTGTGCTGCGTCTCGGGATCGACGGCGATGATGCCTTCGGGGGCATTACGGCTCTGATGGCGGAGGGCCGTCCGCACCTGGCGGACATCGGCCGTGCCGGCCTCACGGACGGCCTGGGCCCAGAGGTGCACGCTGTTGTACGCAGCGGCCATGACGTCGGCGGTCGTGCGGTCGGCGCCGTAGCGGGCCTTGAAGGCCCGCACGAAGGCCTGGTTCTCGGGGCGGTCGAGGCTCTGGAAGTAGCTCCAGGAGGCGTAGTTGCCCACCATGTCCCCGGCCGGCAGGTCGCGGACCTCGTCTTCCGCCATCGCGAAGGTGACCAAGGGCATCTTCTCCGGGCGGACGTCAGCCTCGCGCAGGCCGCGGGCGAACGCGACGCCGGAGTCGCCGACCACGGAACACAGGATCACGTCGGGGGCCGTGGCCACGATGCGGCGGACGACGTCGGCGACTTCGCGACTGCCGAACGGCACGTAGGCCTCGCCGACCACTTCCGCTCCGAAGCCCTTGATCTGGTCGGCGGCGATCGCGTTGACGCAGTGCGGCCAGATGTAGTCGGAGCCGACGAGGAAAAAGCGGCGGGCGCCGAGCGTGTCGTGGCACCACTGCACCGCCGGGGTGATCTGCTGGTTGGGCGCGGCCCCCGTGTAGACGATGTTCGGCGACTGCTCGAGTCCCTCGTAGGCCATCGGGTAGATCAGCAGGTGGTCGTGCGCCTCGACCACGGGCAGCACGCTCTTGCGGCTGGCGCTGGTCCAGCAGCCGACGATGACGGCGGGCCGCTGCTCGACGAGCCGCTCCGCCTCGCGGGCGAACGTGGGCGGGTCGGAAGCGCCGTCAGCGATCACCCAGCGGACGGGTCGCCCGAGGAGGCCGCCGGCGGCGTTGATCTCCTCGAGGGCCAGCACCTCCGCGTCGATCATCGAGCGCTCGCTGACGGCCATCGGCCCGGTGCGCGAGTGGAGCAGGCCGACCACGATCGGCCGCCGATTCACCAGCAGGCGGTCGAGGCCGAACCAGGCGGCCGCGGCGGCGCCGAGCAAGGCCGCCACCGCAAGCCAGCGGTTCCAGCGCCGCCAGACGGCGGGCCGCCTGCCGGGCGGTTTGTGAGCGGGCGCGGGTGACAGGACGAGATCGCTCATGCAATGAAGACGGCAGGCCGCCTGTTCGTGGAGCAGGGCACCGCCTTAATCTTTGCCCATCTTTCCCGACCGGGCGAACGACCGGAGCCGGAAAAATCGGCAGCCCCGACGCCCCCCCGTGGAGGGTGGTTGCTGATCGATCCCTGCCAGCCCGGCCGGTTGCTGGCCGGGAGAACTGCCATGGTGTATATCTGAGGGTTGTTCCTGCCGGGGATGCGCCGCATGCCGGGGGCGGGTTGCTGGCCCGCTGGGCGGCCGTGATGGCTGTCCAGCGTCATCAGGAGGACGAGCGTTCGGGCATGGCATCGATCGCGGGCAATGTGGGTGCCGAAACGGCGATCCAGCGGATCGTCGGTGTGTCCGCATGGTCCGACCAGGTGCGGCGGTCGATCGAGCTGGTGGCCGCCCACCACGCCAGCGTGCTCATCATGGGCCCGAGCGGCACGGGCAAGGAACTGATCGCCCGCGCGATCCACGCCTGCAGCCCCCGTGGCCAACGACCGTTCATCCCGGTCGACTGCGCAGTCACAACCGGTACGTTGTTCGCGAGCCACATGTTCGGGCACGTGAAGGGCTCGTTCACCGGCGCCACGTCTTCGACGCTGGGCTGCTTTCGGGCCGCCGACGGCGGCACTATTTTTCTGGACGAAATCGGGGAGATGGAACTGGAGCTGCAGGCCAAGCTGCTGCGGGTGCTGCAACAACGGACCGTCGTGCCGGTCGGGAGCCACCAGGAGGTTCCGGTCGACGTGCGGGTGCTCGCGGCGACGAACCGGGAACTGTCGCGGGAAGTGGCCGAGGGGCGGTTTCGCGAGGATCTCTTCTACCGGCTCAACGTCGTCGCCATTCAGACGCTGCCGCTTCGCGAGCGGCCCGAGGACGTGCCCGTGCTCGCATCCCGGTACCTGGCCGAACTGGCCGCCCGCCACGGCATGCCGATGTGCAGCCTGTCGCCAGCGGCGATCGACGTGCTCCAGGCATACGCCTGGCCGGGCAACGTCCGGGAATTGGAGAACGTGCTGGAACGGGCGGTGATGTTCTCGTCCGGCGACGAGATCGACCCCGACGCCCTCAGCGGCCTGATGGGAACGCGGCCGGTCGGCGAGCCCGCGTCGGGCGCCACGCAGCTCGCTGTCGCCGCGAGCCGCGGCATCGTGTCCGCCACGCCCCTCCCGGGCGTCTATCGGGTCGAACCGCGGATCCAGCCGGCGGCTCAACCACCGGCACCGCCGGCCGCTGAATCCGAAGGCTCGGCAGCGTGGCCGACGCTCGCGGACGTGGAGCGGATGCACCTCGAGCGCACGCTTGCCGCGACGCTGCAGAACAAGTCTCTGGCCGCGAAAATGCTCGGCATCGACCGGTCCGTGCTCCGCCGCAAACTGCAGCGGTACGGCCTCGACGAGTCGGGCAGTCGACCGGCTGAAGGCTTCGACCCGTGATCCGGGTCAGCCGGCCCGGGCGCGAAACGCCGCGACGCTCGCGTCCTCGTCGGGCACTCGGAGCCGCAGGGTGGCCGAAGGCGGCGCCCGCCGCTCCTGGGAGAAGCCACGGCTGCCACCGGCGAGAAACTCCCGCAGGTGGGTGACGGGAGCCGCGTCGAACTCGGCCCGCAGGGCGTCGAGCACGTCCTTCCAGGGCAGGCCCCGGCGGTAGATCGTGCGATAGGCCGACTTCAGCGTGGCGATGTCCTCCGCCGAATGGCCGCTGCGTCGTAGTCCGACGACGTTGAGCCCGACGATGCAGCCGCTCTGGCCGTCGAGGAGCATGTAGGGAGGCACGTCCTGGACGACGCGGGCGTGCCCGCCGACCATCGCCAGCCGGCCGATGCGGCAGAACTGGTGCACCGCCACCGCGCCCGACACGAACGCCCGATCCTCGACGGTGACATGGCCGCCGAGCAGGGCCGCGTTGGCGAAGATGCAGTTGTTGCCGACGACGCAGTCGTGGCCGAAGTGGGCGCCGGCCATGGCGTAGTTGTGGTTGCCCACGGACGTCACGGTGCCGGGCTTCAGCGCCCGATGCACGGTGGCGTATTCGCGAAACACGTTGTGGTCGCCGATCGACACGCCGCCGATGTCCTCGGGCCGGGCCACATGCTGCGGGGCGCCGCCGATCACGGCGTGCTCGCCGAACTCGTTGTGGCAGCCGGCGCGGACGCCCGCCTTGACGACGGCGCCGCTGGCGACGGAGCAAAAATCACCGAGCTCCACGTCCGCCTCGATCGTCGCGAACGGGGCTACACGCACGCCCACCCCGAGGCGGGCATCCGGACTCACGACCGCCAACGGATGGATGCTCACGCCGTGCCTTTCGGGGATCCCTCGAGCCGGGGGGCGGCGAAGAACCGCCGCTCATCCCGCGGTGCGTTGGGAGCCGGGGAGGGTTATCGGTTCGACCGAACGTCGGATTCAATGCCAGTTTGGCGGCGGCGCGAGAACTTGCCCGGTCTTCCTGGGCTGGGCAGAGTCCGCCGCCTCCCATGGCCTTTCCCGCGCCAGCCGCTACACTGCCCCGCCCACTCTTGAGATTCGCTGGTCGCGGGAGGTTCACCAGGATGACGACGCGGGAAGCAAGGTACGAAGCGGCGGAGGTATTGAAGAACGCGGGCGATCTGCCGGCCGCCGTCGCGGCGTTGGAGGACGTGGTGGCCGGGGATCCCGACTACGCGTTGGCCCATTCGGCGCTGGCTGCCTGGTGCACGCGGCTCGAGCGGCACGAGGAGGCGATCCGCCATGCCCGGCGTGTCTGCGAACTCGAGCCGACTGACCCGTTCAGCTTCACCGCCTTGAGTGTCGCCTGCATGCGGGGCGGACGCATCGCGGAAGCCGAGGAGGCACTGGCGCGGTCGCGGATGCTCCAGGCCGGCCACTGAAGCCCGAACACCGCCTTGGCGTCCAGGCCGCGGAACGCCGCACCGTCCCGTGGTTCAGGCCGCAGGCTTCTTCAGTGCCGCCTCGAGGGCGGCCAGCCGTTCGCGGTCCGCGGCCGACAGCCGTGCCGGCCGGAGCTGTTTCTTCCGGGCCTCGTCGAGCGACCGTGTCGCGGCCGCGGCATCGCCGGCCTGGAGCTGGGCGAAGGCGAGGTGCAGCAGTTTCGTCGGCGTGGGCTGAAGCACGGCTTCCCGGAGATCCGCCACCGCCTGCTGCGGATCTCCACCGGCCAAGGCGACCAGGCCCCGCGTGTCGAGCAGGTCGGGATGCGGACCGAGCTCGTCGATGGCCCGGTCGATCAGGCTGCGGGCCTCGGCCGCGGTGTCCGGCCGGGCGAGGTGGAACGCAAAGTTGTTGGCGATGATCGCCGCTTGCGTCGGCTCCAGCCGCTTCCGGGCCAGAAGATCCTGATAGATCTTCTCGGCTTCGTCCTGCCGCCCCTGGAAGTCGCGAAACTCGGCGAGCAGCAGCGGCAGTGATACCGACTCGGGATCCTGTCGCATCGCCCTGGCGAACCAGGGCTCGAGCCGCGCGGCCGCCGTCGGATCCTCGCCGTCGCGCAGGGCCTCGACGGCGACCTGCATGAGCCGCTCCAACGGCACCTTGTCCCACAACGTCTCCAGCAGGTCGAGGGCCTCGGTGGTCCGCTTCTGCCGGCCCAGGAAGGCCGCCCGCGTCGCCATGCCATCCGCCGACAGGCTGGCGAGCTGTGTCAGCAGCTTGTCGGCCGCCTTTGCGAAGCCGAGGTTCTCGAACAATCCGGCGATCGTCACCAGTTGCTCTGCCTGCTCAATCTTCGTTTCAGCCGCCGGCATCAGCTTGCGGGCCGCCGCCACCGCGGTTTCGCGGTCTCCCATGGCGATGGCGAGCTTGGCCTCGACGGCGAGCGTCGGCGGCGCATCCGGGGCCGCGGCCTGCAGCCGCCGCAGCCAGGTCCGCGCGGTGCTGATCTCACCATGGTCGATCATCTTCTCCACGAGCATCGCCAGGATGGCCGGCGGCGTCTGTGGCGCAGAGGCGATCGAGATCAGGTCGGTGCGGCAGTCCTCCCAGTTGCCGGTCCGCTCCCGGAGTTGCGCGAGCTGGAGCCGCTGCCCGACCAAGAGCGGCTGCACTTCGGCCAGCGACTGGAGAACTTCGATGCCTTCCCGCCAGTTGGCCGGCTCGGGCCGGGCGGCGAGAAGCCGCGCCTTGAGGGCCAGGTCGTCCGGCGCGAGCCGGCCCTGGGAGTCGGCGTTCTGTTGCAAGGTCTGCAGAGCCGCCTGAAACGCCCGGAACGTGCCACGCTCGCCAACCAGTTCCGCGACCACGCGCCGCGCCCAGGCCTGGGTCGTCTTCGCGGCCGCAGACGGGGCGGGGGCCGCCAGGATGGCATCGAGCGTCTCGCGGGCCGGGGCAAGCCGGCCACAGCGGAGCAGGAACTCCGCCAGGCGGCGGGCGACGGCAAGATCCTCCGGTGCGGCCGCCACAGCCTCGCGATACGAGCGTTCCGCGTCGTCGAGCCGCCCGAGCATTTCGCTGCCCTGGGCGAGCGTCAGGCCGCGTTGCGGACCGGTGAGCTTGTCGGCGGCCCGGTCGAGCGTCTGTTCCGCCGCCTTCCGCTTGCCCTCCGCGAGCTGAAGCGAGCAGAGCGTGAGCCACGTCTCGGGCCGCTTCGGCGCCGCCGCCACGGCCCGCTCGACGATCTCCGCCGCCTGCCCGCGCTTGCCCGACCGCTCCAGGAGCTGTCCGAGCCAGAGCAGTTCGTCGGCATTGGTCGAATCCGCCGCGACGGTGCGCTCCGCGAGCGCGACCGCTTCCTCGAGTTTCCCGGCCCGCATCTCGACCTCCGCGGAGAGCCGTTCCAGCCCCGCGGTGTCCGACCCGATGGTGGCCAACGCCATCCGCGCCTCCTCGATCCGGTTGGTCGCGTAGAGCAGCGACACCAGTTGCCGCACCACCGCGGGATTCGTCGGGCCGAGGCTGACGGACCGCTGCAGCCGCTCGATGGCCGAGTTCACGTCTCCCTTCAGACCGTCGACCTCGGCGAACATGCTCTGGATGCGATTCCAGCCCGGCCGCTCGTTCTCCGCCTCGATGAGGAGGTTACGGGAGGCGTCGAGCCGCATTCGTTCCTGCGGCGACAACTCGGGCATCTTCCCCCCGGCCTCATGTCGCGAACCGAGGGCCTTGCGGACCGCGAGGATGCCGACGGCCGCCCGGGCGACGCGGCACTGCGGGCTCTTTTCGCCCGCGACCTTGGCCAGCGACTCTGCGGCGGCCTCGGCCTTCGCAAGGTCGCCGGAGTCGGCCGCCAGGTCGAAGAGCGCGCTGCGGGCCTGCAGGTCCTCGGGCTGCTTCGCTGCCGCTTCGCTCCACAGCCGTTCCGCTTCCTCTCGATCACCAAGCGCCAGAGACAGCGCGGCCATTTGACCGCACAGACGGCCGGCCGTTTCGGCGGGCAGTTCCTTGGCCCGCGCCTCGATCCGCGCGAAGTTCGCCCGCGCGGCGTCCTTGCCTTCGCTGGCCGCTACCTGGGCGTCGACGGTCAGGATGGCGGGATGCTCTGCGACCTCGGCCGGCAAAGCGGCCAGCAGTTCGCGTCCCGCCGCGGGGCCCTGGCGGCGCAGGGCGAGCGTCACCCGGGCGGCTGCGATCTGTGGGTTGGTCGCGTCGCCTGCGGCCGCCTTCTCGAGCACGCTCGCGGCGGCGTCGATCTCGCCCTTGCGCAGCAGGACGTCGGCCCGCAGCAGCGCCATCTGCGAAGCCGAAACCTCGGGCGCCTGCTGGAGCGACGCCATGAGGGCGTCGATCTTCGACCAGTCACGGCGCTCGGCTGGCAGCCGGGTCTGGGCCCCGATTCGCAGCTGCAGCAGTGGGAGCCAGACCTGGGGAATGCCCGGCAGTTTGTCTGCGGGGATGCCCGCCGCGATGGTCTCGAACGCCTTCAGCGCTTCGTCGGTCTTCCCGGCCGCCAGCAGCGCGGAGGCCGATCCGACGCGGGCCGGGAGCGAGTTCGGGCTGTCACTCAAGACGCGTTGATTGGCCTCCAGTTGCTCGTCGAATGCGCCGAGTTGTTCCGCACATTGCCCGAGGTACAGATCGACCTGCCGAGTGAGATCGTCCGAGCCCGCGACGAGCGGCCGCACCGCCAACAGCTTCTGCTTCGCGGGAAGCCATTTCTGCTCCGCCATCAGGATGCGGGCCTCGAACAGGCCGACGCCGGGATTCGGCAGCCCAAAGAGCTCCTTGGCCCGGTCGATCGTCTGTTTGGCTTCGGCGAGCTCGTTTCGTTGGAGCAGGGCTTCGGCCAGCATGAGCAGCAGGGACGCCCTGCCCGGCAGCGCGGCCGCGCCGTCCCGCAGCACCTGTTCCGCCTCTTGCGGTCGCCCCTGTTGCAAGGAGACGGCGGCCAGACCGCGATACCCGCGCTCGTCCTCGGGAAACTTGTCCCGGGCGTTCTTCGCCAACTCCTCGGCCCGCGTCAGGTCGCCGCTGGCGAGGGCGATTTCGAACGCGATGAACATGGCGTCCGCGTTGTCCGGAGCGATCTGCAGGGCCCGCGCCACGTCCTGGGCCGCGGCGGCGACGTCGCCGCGTTGTCGGTGCCAACGGCACATCGCCAGCCACGCCTGGAGATCGTCGCCCTTGACCTTGACGAGCTGCTCGAGCACGCCGTTGGCCGCCGCGTCGTCCTTGAGCTTCTCGTGGAGCAGGGCGGCCAGCACGACGGAGGCTTCGGTCGGCGCTGCCGGCTTTTCCTCTGCTGCGAACGTCCGCTTTTCCACGTCGTAGCCGACCAGTTCGCCGACTATGGCGGCCGCCCGCTCGAAGTCACCTGTTCCGATGAGGGACCGGGCCAGCATCAGCGCGATCGTGCTGGGCTTGGTAAGGTCGGCCTGCGAATCCTTCGGGTCGTCGGACTCGGCCGGCGGTGACGCGACCGTGTTCTCCGGGGCACGGCTGCGGAGGACCTCGAGATGCTCGCGGGCGTCGGCGAATCGACCGATGCGGAGTTGGAACTGTGCGAGCCGCGCCCGCAGTGTGTCATTCTTCGGGTTGCGGCGCACGGCGTCTTCGAGAACGTTGTACGCCCGCGCGAAATCGTCGCGGGTCGCTTCAGGAACCTCGGTTTTTTTGAGCAGCAGTTCGGCGTACTCCGCAAAGGCAGCGGAGTCTTCCGGGCGGAGGCCGACGTACCGCTGCAAGAGCTGCAGGGCCTCGGCCGTCTTGCCCTCCGTCACCTTCTGCCGCGCCTGGGGCACGAGGCCGCCGGCATTGCGGGCGATCTGGAAGCGACGCAGGAAATAGACGCCGCCGACGGTCACAGCGAGGGCGGCGACCAGGGCCAGTAGGAGCTTGACATTGACGCGTTTCACGGGCCTGTTCCTCCCGGCTGCGTTGCCGGCCCAGCGGGGCCGGAAACGTCGAACTACCCAGTCTATCAGCCGGCTGCGAGCCTCGCAGTGCTGCGGCCTGCCGGCAGCCCCCTGCCTCCCGCAGAGGCGTCAATTTCCCAGGGGCTACGCTGGGGACGAGCGATTCAGTCGCAAGATTATGGGGGCGATCGGTCGATACTCCCGACGGTCCGCTGGTGACGATTGGGCGGACTTTGCGGGCCGGCACCTGAAGTGAGGGAATCGACGATGAGCGGACAGCACGGCAGGCGACAGAGGCTCGGCGTCGGACGCGGTGGGGCTGCGATCCTTTGCAGCGGGGCCGCGTTCGCGTTGTGTTCCCTCGGGGCCGGCGCCGCTGAACCGTCCCCCCGCCCGCCGCGGACTCGTCCGGCCATGGTCGACCACGCCGTGGTGCCGGCGGGCGGTGCGTGCCGCGGCTGCCGTGAGGCCCACTGCCGCACGTGCCGCAGCGGTGGTCATCATGGTCACCACGCCGGGTGCCGCGACGGCAAGTGCCATCCGTATTGTCCTGTTCGTCCGCAGGAGTTCGGCTTCTACGACACGCAGTGGCGCCGCTGGCCGGGGCAAGGCGTGGTGCCCGCGACGCACGTCCAGGAGGCGACGCCCGTGCGGCCGCCGAAGTCGGCAGTGCCGCGGGCCGACGAGGAGTCGCGTGAACCGCGGGCCGACGAATTGCCGGCTCCGGAACCCTCCGCGGCGGCCGCGTCACCGAACCCGCCCGCCGCAGCGCCCACGCCGCCGGCGGCCGAAGCGAGCCGTGAGCCGGCCGCCGAGCCCGCGCCCCTGCCGGTCGAGGAGCCTGCGGTTCCAGGCAAGTCGACCGCACCCGAGCCGGCTGCGCCGCTCCCGCCGGCCGAACCACCTGCCAAGCAGCCGGCGGCCGATGCCAACCTGTTTGACGAGTCAGCGACCGGCCCGGTGCCGCGCCGCTTCTTCGCCAGCCGGGGGGCGATTGCGACCGCCCGGCCCGCCGACGCGAAAGTCCGGCCGGCGACGCTGACATATCCGGTTTCGGTCGAAGCGCTGCCGAAGTCGGTCGACGGGGATCCGCTGCGGGTGCCGCGGGTGCCGTTCGACCCGGCCGCCGAGGCGGAGCGGCTGGGCCGCTGACCGGCGGCTGGGGCCGGACCATGCCGCGGATTACACTCGCGGAAACTGCGCGGCGGTCGCGAGAGTGGCGAAACTGGCAGACGCGCTGGATTTAGGTTCCAGTGCCGCAAGGCGTGCGGGTTCGACTCCCGCCTCTCGCATGCCGTCGCACCCGTCACCGTGGCGAACGGCTGGCGCGGTCCGCCTCCAGGAACCGGTCGAGGCTGCCGGTGCCATCGGAGTCGCGGTCCGGCCACGCGCCGACGAGCATCTCCTGCACCGGGCCGTCGCGTGCCGCCAGGTTGCGGTGCGCGAAGCGGATCTCGAGCGCGACGACCTGCTCTTCTGCGCCGTGCCGTGCGTTCCAGTCGCGGGCCAGGGCCGCGGCCACGCTGGGGGCGAACGGTCGCACCTTGGGCCGCGGCAGGATCCACAGCAGCTTGTGCCAGCGGTGGTGCGGCAGGCTGGTGAAGCCGCCGGTCGGTCGGTCGGCCTCGATCGGTCGGCCCTCGCGCAGCACGTCGATGACGCGGCCATCGGCCAGTTCGCCGCGGCTGTAGGCCCACTGCTCGAGCGGCGGCACCGTGCCGAACATGCCCCACTCCTGCGTGAGGTTCGCGGCATGAATCGCCTGCCGGACCGGTGCCGGCAGCGGGCGTGCCTGCCACGGCGTGCGGTCGTGCACGAAGCTCACTGCCGCCAGCGCGGCCGCGGCGGCGCAGACCCAGCGGGCCGCTGCCGGCCGGCAATCCCGGCCGACAGCGTCGGCCAGTCCTCGGCCGGCACGGCCCCAGACGCTGCCCGGGAGCAGCGGCAGCCAGGCCACCATGCCGATCGGTGCGAACAGCCCGACCGACATCGTCAGCCAGATCGTGACGTGGAACACGAGGAACCCGACGACGATCACCGGGCGGGCGGTCGGCCAGGCGATGAATGCCAGGGGCCCGATGATCTCGGCGCCGAGCACGCCCCAGGTCAGCGGGCGGACCAGCCAATCGGCTTGCGCCAGCCACATTCCCAGAGGCGTGCCATGGTCGTGGACGGACAGCGCGTAGCGTACCGCCTCTCCGCCGAGCCAGGAGGCGTTCCATTTGGCCAGTCCGGCACCGACATAGACGGCCATCACCTGCAGCACCAGCGCCACGGTCGCCGGGCCGAAGACCCGCATCGCCCGGGGCTCGCCGGCCCCGGCAGCGCGGCTCGCGTCGCGCGACCAGACCGCCCCGAGCGGCAGAAACAGGGACCAGAACAGCAGGCACGAGAGCAGCAGGTCGCCGGCGTTCGCGGCGGGAATGGTGCGACGGAAGACGCTCACCTGCGCGAGCCACGCCAGCGCGGTGGCCGTCGTGGTTCGCCAGCCGGTCGCCAGGCAGGCGCCGGCGATGCCCTCGAGGGCGAGGATCGCGGCCGCCCAGCGGGTGTCGTGCCACACCAGCGCCAGCGACCACTGGGTTGGATCGCCGTCGAAATAGTCGCGGATCAGCGGCGGCGGAAAGATGCCGTCCGCGGCGAACATGAGGGAGAAGTCGCGGGTCCGCAGCAGCGCGTCGGCCACGAGCACGAGGCCGAGGGCGATGCGAAACGCCGCCAGGCTGCGGACATCGATCGCGAACCGACGCTGCACGGCGTGGTGCATCCACTGGCGGAGGACGGTCGCGCTCCCGGGCAGGCTCACGTGCATGGCGGCCGCCTCCACAGCGGCGTTTCTTGATGGAACCGAGCCGTGAAACTACAACAAGCGGCCGTTATCGGGCGACCCCAAAACCGCGGTCGCACCCGTCGCGCCCCGCTCCCGAGGAGACTCCACGATGCATGTTCCCCTGGTCGTTCTGGGCGGCGGTCCCGGCGGCTATGCCGCGGCGTTCCTCGCGGCCGACCTCGGCATCCCGGTGGCGATCATCGAGCAGGACGAGCGGCTCGGTGGCACGTGTCTGCTGCGGGGCTGCATTCCCTCCAAGGCGCTGCTCCACGTCGGCCGCGTCCTCGCGGAGGCGCGGGAGATGGAGGAGTGGGGCATTCACTTCGAGAAGCCGGCCCTGAAACTCGACCAGCTGCGGGCCCGCAAGGACAAGGTGATCGCCACGCTCACCGGTGGCCTGGCGACGCTCGCCCGCCGCCGCAACGTGCAGCTCATTCGCGGCGTCGCCCGGTTCACGAACTCGACGACCCTCGAAGTCGCCCCGGCGGAGCCGGGCGGCGCGAGCCAGACGGTCACCTTCGATCATTGCATCCTCGCCAGCGGCTCACGGCCGGCGCGGATCCCGGCCTTCGACATCGGCAGCCCGCGGGTCATGGACTCGACCGGGGCGCTGGAACTCAAGGAGATCCCCGAGTCGCTGCTCGTCGTGGGCGGCGGGTACATCGGCCTGGAGATGGGCACCGTGTATGCCGAACTGGGCTCCGACGTCTCGGTCGTGGAGCTCACCGACACCCTGCTGCCCGGCGCCGACCGCGACCTCGTCAAGCCGCTCCAGCAGCGGCTCGAGAAGCTGTTCGACACGATTCACCTGCGGACGAAGGTGATGAAGCTCGAGGACGTCGGCAAGGCCGTGCGGGTGCACTTCGAGGGGCCGGAGGGGCCGAGCAGCCGGGAGTTCTGTCGCGTGCTCGTGGCCGTCGGCCGGCGGCCGAACTCGGACGGCCTCGGCCTGGAAAACACCAAGGTCGTGGTCGGCCCCAAGGGCTTCGTCGAGGTGGACGGCCAGCAGCGGACCGCCGACCCGCACATCCTCGCGATCGGGGACGTGTGCGGCGAGCCGATGCTCGCCCACCGTGCCAGCCACCAAGGGAAGGTGGCCGTGGAGGCCCTGCACGGCGAAGCGGCCCTGTTCGCACCGCGGGCGATCCCGGCCGTCGTGTTCACCGATCCGGAGATCGCCTGGGCCGGGCTCACGGAGGGCGACGTCGCCGCGCAGGGGCGGACGGTCGAGATCAGTCGCTACCCGTGGGCGGCGAGCGGCCGGGCCCATGCCCTGGGGCGGACCGACGGCCTGACGAAGATCCTCGTCGACCCGGAGACCGACACCGTGCTCGGCGTGGGGATCGTCGGCCCGGGGGCCGGCGAACTGATCGCCGAGGGCGTGCTCGCCATCGAGATGGGCTGTTCGGCCCGCGACCTGATGGAGGCGATTCATCCTCACCCGACGCTCGGCGAGACGGTCGCCTTCTCGGCCGAGAACTACTTCGGCCTGGCCACCGAGATCTACCGGCCCCGCACGGAGGCCAAGTGAGTCGGGCCTGGGCCTCCCGCTGCGGGCTCTGCAATCGCCCTAGACGCCTCCCCGCATCCCCGGAATAATGCGAAAAGTTTTCGTATTTTCCCGGAGTAGACCATGGCCAGCACCGACATCGATCAGTCCGACAGCGTGGTTGCCGGACCGGCGGACGACGCCGCCGCGCCGCTGCCCAGGGGAGCCCACGCCCCGATGTCGATCGGTCAGGCAGGCGACGGCTCTTCGGGCCAGCCGGAGCGCATGGACGGCACGTCCCAGGTCGATGCCGATCCCACCGAGACCCGGGAGTGGCTCGACTCCCTCCGCTATGTGATCAACAGCCGCGGGGGCGACCGTGCCGCCTACCTGCTCCATGCCATCGAGCAGGAGGCCTATCGGCTCGGGGTGGCGATCCCATTCTCGGCGACCACGCCCTACATCAACACGATCCCCGCCGATCGCCAGCCTCCCTTTCCGGGCAATCGCGAGATCGAGCGGCGGATCAAGAGCATCATTCGCTGGAATGCGATGGCGATGGTCGTGCGGGCCAATCGCGAGGACAAGAGCATCGGCGGCCACATCTCGACCTTCGCCTCGTCGGCGACGCTCGTCGAGGTGGCGATGAACCACTTCATCCGCGGCCGCGGCGACGACTACTCCGGCGACCAGGTCTACTTTCAGGGCCACGCCTCGCCGGGCATCTACGCGCGGGCCTTCCTCGAGGGGCGGCTCACCGAGAAGCACCTGGAGAACTTCCGGCGGGAATTGGCCGACGGCGGCGGCCTGTCGAGCTATCCGCACCCCTGGCTGATGCCGGAGTTTTGGGAGTTTCCCACGGTGTCGATGGGCCTGGGGCCGATCATGGCCATCTACCAGGCGCGGTTCAACAAGTATCTCCAGGATCGTGGCATCAAGGACACGAGCCGGCAGCACGTGTGGTGCTTCATCGGCGACGGCGAGACGGACGAGCCGGAGACGCTGGGGGCGATCTCGCTCGCCGCCCGCGAACAGCTCGACAACCTCGTGTTCGTCATCAACTGCAATCTGCAGCGGCTCGACGGGCCGGTGCGCGGCAACGGCAAGATCATCCAGGAACTCGAGGGGGTCTTCCGCGGCGCCGGCTGGAACGTGATCAAGGTGATCTGGGGCGAGGATTGGGATCCGCTCCTCGACAAGGATGAGGAAGGGCTACTCGTCAAGCGGATGAACGAGATCGTCGACGGCCAGTACCAGAAGTACGTGGTCATGCCCGGCGGCTACATCCGCGAGCACTTCTTCGGCGTTGATCCCAAGCTCCAGGAGATGGTGGCCCACCTGTCCGACGAGAAGCTGAAGAAGCTCAAGCGCGGCGGCCACGATCCGGAGAAGGTGTATGCCGCCTATGCCGCGGCCATGCAGTGCCACGGCAAGCCGACGGTGATCATCGCCAAGACGATCAAGGGCTACGGTCTCGGCGAGGTGGGCGAGGGCCGCAACGTCACCCACCAGCAAAAGAAGCTCAACGAGGACGAGCTGCGGGCCTTCCGCTCGCGGTTCGGGATCCCGATCTCCGACGACGAGGTCGCCAAGGCGCCGTTCTACCGGCCGCCGGAAGACTCCGAGGAGATGCGGTACCTGCGGGAGCGGCGGGCCGCCCTCGGCGGGCAGGTGCCGAGCCGGCCGAAGCACGGGCCGCTGCTGCAGACGCCGCCGCTGTCCGACTACATCGGCTTCATCGAGAAGAGCGCGGGCCGCGAGGTCTCCACCACCACCGGCGTGGTCACCCTGATGGCTTCGCTGCTCAAGGACAAGCGGGTCGGCAAGTACATCGTGCCGATCGTTCCCGACGAGTCGCGGACGTTCGGCATGGATCCGCTGTTCAAGCAGTGCGGCATCTACGCCCACACGGGCCAGCTCTACGAGCCGGTCGACTCCGATCAGCTCCTCTACTACCGCGAGGCCAAGGACGGCCAGATTCTCGAGGAGGGCATCACCGAGGCGGGGAGCATGTCGAGCTTCATCGCCGCGGGCACGGCCTACGCCAGCCACGGCGTGCCGATGATCCCGATGTTCATCTACTACTCGATGTTCGGTTTCCAGCGGATCGGTGATCTGATCTGGGCGGCCGGCGACATCCGTGCCCGCGGCTTCCTCCTCGGCGGCACGGCCGGCCGGACGACGCTCAACGGCGAGGGGTTGCAGCACCAGGACGGCCACAGCCAGCTGTTCGCGATGGCCTTCCCGACGGTCAAGGTCTACGACCCGGCGTTCGTCTACGAGGCCACCGTGATCATGCTCGACGGCCTCGAGCGGATGTATGCCAAGGGCGAGGACTGGATCTACTACCTCACGGTCTACAACGAGAACTACGAGATGCCGCCGATGCCCCCCGGCTGCGAGGCGGGCATCCTCAAGGGGATGTACCGGCTGCGGGACGTGGCCGCGAAGCCGGCGGGCGGCAAGGCCGCGAAGCTGCCGCATGTCCATCTCCTCGGTTCGGGCGCCATCCTCCGCGAGGTGATCCGCGGAGCCGAATTGCTCGCGGAGCACTGGGGCGTGTCGAGCACGGTGTGGAGCGTGACGAGCTGGAAGGAGCTGCGGCGTGAGGCGCAGGAGTGCCGCCGCTGGAACATGCTCCATCCCGAGTCGACGCCGCGCAGGAGCTATCTCGAGGAGATGCTCGCCGACCAGGAGGGCGTGTTCGTGGCCGCCAGCGACCACGTGCGGGCCGTGCCCGAGCAGCTCGATCCCTGGATCCCCGGTGGACTGTTCGTGCTCGGCACAGACGGCTTCGGTCGCAGCGAGCTCCGCGGCCGCCTCCGCCGCCACTTCGAGGTGGACGGCGAGTGCGTCGCGATCGGTGCCCTGTCGCGGCTGGCTGCGGCCGGCGCGGTGGGCACGCACGTCGTGACCGAGGCGATTCGAAAGCTGGGCGTCGATCCCGACAAGATCGATCCGGCTTCCGCCTGACACCTGACACCTGACACCTGACTGTCCGGCGGCCGCCCCGGTCGCCTCCTCGTTTCGCTCCCCCTTCCCCCTGCATTCCGACCCCCCGAGCCGCGAGAGCACACACGCATGGCTATAGAATTCAAGCTGCCCGACCTGGGAGAGAACATCGCCTCCGGCGACGTCGTCAGCGTCCACGTGACGGAAGGCGACGTGATCAAGCCTGGGCAGGCGCTTCTGGAGGTCGAGACCGACAAGGCCGTCATCGAGGTGCCCTGTCCCCCGGGGGGCCGGATCGCGAAGGTGCTTGTGAAGAAGGGCGAGACTGTGAAGGTCGGCCAGGCGCTCGTGCTCCTGGAGGCTGCCTCCGGTGCGCCGCCTGCGACGGCCAAGCCGGCCGCTCCGGCTGCCGCACCCGCTGCGACGACGCCCGTCGCCTCGCCACCTGCGGTCGCCCCGGCGAAGCCCGCGCCGGCCCCTGCCGCTCCCGCTCCTGCGGCCGCCGCGGTGGCCGTCGCCGCGGCGCCGCCCGCCGCGCATGGCGGCCGCAGTCAGTCCGCCGCGGTCGCGACTGCCGCCGTCGTCGAGCCTGCCGGCCCGGCAGTCCGGCGGCTGGCCCGCGAGCTGGGTGTCGATCTGGCCCGCGTGCGGGGCAGCGGCGCCGGCGGGCGAATCGTTCGGGAAGACGTGATCGCCGCCGTTCGGCAGGCGAGTGCGGCAGGCCCGGGGGTGCGGTCACGGTCCGACTCGGCCGCCACCGAGCGGGACGATTGGGGGCCGATCCGCCGCGAGCAGATGTCGCGGATGCGGAAGACGATCGCCGCCAACATGGTCCGCAGCGTGCAGACGATCCCGCACCTCACGAACTTCGACGACGCCGACGTCACGGAGCTCGAGCATCTGCGGAAGGCGAGCGCACCGGAATACGCCAAGAGCAACCTCAAGCTCACGGCGCTGGCCTTCGTCATCAAGGCGGTGAGCCTGTCGCTGCGGCAACACCCCGCCGTGAACGCGTCGATCGACCCGGAAAAGGGGGAGATCGTCTACAAGGACTATGTGAACGTGGGGCTGGCCGTGGACACCCCGCGCGGACTCGTGGTGCCGGTGCTCCGCGACTGCGATCAAATGTCGATTCCCCAGATTGCCCAGGCGATCGCCGACACCGCGGAGAAGGCCAAGAACGCCCAGTACGGCCTCGAAGACCTGCGCGGCGGCACGTTCACGATCTCGAATCTGGGGGCCGTGGGGGGGGCCTATTCGACACCCATCATCAATTGGCCCGAAGTGGCTATTCTTTTGCTGGGTCGCTCTCGGAAGATGCCGGTCGTTCATGAAGACCGCATCGAGCCCCGGCTGATGATGCCATTGTCGTTGTCGTACGACCATCGGTTGATCGACGGGGCGATGGCGGCGCGGTTTCTCAACGAAGTGATCGGCTACCTGGAGAGTCCCGGCCGGCTGCTGCTGGCAATGTGAAGGACATGAGCACCATCGACCGCATCGATTCGACCGGCACCGCGAGTCTGGCCTTTCTCGAGGAGCTTTTCGAGCAGTATCAGACCGATCCGGCCAGTGTGCCTGCCGACTGGCGGGCCTACTTCGACGCCTGGCAGGCGGCGCCGACTCCCGGCCGGCCTGCCCCCCTGCCCGGACAGCCGCCCGCCAACGGCCACGCCGCCGGCAATGGGCAGCCGCGGCCCCGTCCGACACCGGCCGCCAAGCTGGTCACGCCCGATGGGATCGCCACGGGCCACGCGGTGGCGATCGCCGCTGGCGCCGTCGCGTTACCCGCGGCGCCCGCCGGCGAGGCGATGCCGCTGCCTTTGCCGCCGGTCGCCTCCGGCACGCGGGGCGAGGAACGGGTCGCGTTCCTGCAGGACCGGGTCGACCAGCTCGTGCGGGCGTACCGCGTCCGCGGCCACCTGATGGCCGAGATCGACCCGCTCGGCCGGCCGCGGCCCGGGCTGCCGGAGCTCGATCCCCGGTTCTACCACCTCACCGAGGAGGACATGGACCGGTCCTTCTCCACTGACACGATCGAGGGACCGCAGTCGATGTCGCTGCGGGAGATCATCCAGCGGCTGCGGAACACCTACTGCCGGTCGATCGGCGTGCAGTTCATGCACATGGACGATCTGCGGGTGCGGCAGTGGCTGCAGGTGCGGATGGAGGGCTGCGAGAACCGGATCCAGCTCGATCGCCGCCAGCAGCTGCGGATCTACCGGCAGATGACCACGGCCGCCGTGTTCGAGGAGTTCATCCAGAAGCGGTTTCTGGGAGCCAAGAGCTTCTCGCTCGAGGGGTCGGAAAGCCTGATTCCGTTGGTCGAGATGGCGATCGAGCGGGCGGCCGCGCAGGAGATCGGTGATTGCGTGCTGGCGATGGCCCACCGTGGCCGGCTCAACGTGCTGGCGAACATCATGGGCAAGAGTCCGCAGCGGATCTTCCGTGAGTTCGCCGACATGGATCCCGAGCTCCACGTCGGCCGTGGCGACGTCAAGTATCACCTCGGCCACTCCACCGACTATGCGGCGGCAAACGGCCGCAGCGTGCACCTCACCCTGTGCTTCAACCCCAGCCATCTGGAGTTCGTCAACCCGGTGGCGATCGGGCGGATGCGGGCCCGGCAGGACCGGGCCGGCGACCTGGCACGGCAGGCCGGCCTGGTGATCCTGATCCACGGCGACGCCGCGTTCGCCGGCGAGGGGATCATCCAGGAGACGCTCAATCTCAGCGAGCTCGACGCCTACAGGGTCGGCGGCACGCTCCACGTGATCGTCAATAACCAGATCGGGTTCACGACCGGGCCGCGGGAATCGCGGTCATGCATGTACGCCACAGACGTGGCGAAGATGCTCCAGATCCCGATCTTCCACGTCAACGGCGAGGATCCGGAGGCGGTCGCCCAGGTGGTGAACCTGGCGATGGACTTCCGCCGCGAGTTCCAGCGGGACGTCGTCATCGACATGTACTGCTTCCGCCGCCGCGGCCACAACGAGGCCGACGAGCCGGCGTTCACTCAGCCGGCCTTGTACCGCGTGATCGAGAAGCGGCCCAGCGTGCACGAGAGCTATCTCGAGAAGCTGCTCAAACTCGGTGACGTGACCCGCGACGAGGCCCGCAAGATCGCGGACGAGCAGCACGCCAAGCTGGCGGCGGATCTGTCGGTCGCCAAGAGCGAGGAGTATGTCCATCGCAGCGACGTGGGCGGATTCTGGTCGTTCTACATCGGCGGCCGGGAGCGGGACGCGGCCGACGTCGACACGGGCGTGCGTCGCGAGGTGCTGGTGCACCTGCTGGAGCGGCTTGTGGCCTTGCCCGAAGGGTTCCAGCCGCACGCCAAGATCCAGAAGTTCCTCGAGGGCCGCCTGCAGATGGCGGCGGGCGCCGCGCCGCTCGACTGGTCGGCGGCCGAGGCCCTGGCGATGGCCACCCTGGCCACTCAGGGGCTGCGGGTCCGGCTCTCCGGCCAGGACAGCCAGCGGGGCACGTTCAGCCACCGTCACGCGGTGATTCATGACGCGGTCACGGACGAAACCTGGTGCTCGCTGGAGCACCTCGCTCCCGATCAGGCCTCGGTCGAGATCTACAACAGCCCGCTCTCGGAGGCGGGCGTGCTCGGCTTCGAGTACGGATACAGCCTCGACTGCCCCGACGGGCTGGTGATGTGGGAGGCCCAGTTCGGCGATTTCGTGAACGTGGCCCAGGTAGTCATCGATCAGTTCATCGTCAGCGCCGAGGACAAGTGGAACCGGCTGTCGGGCATCGTGATGCTCCTGCCGCACGGCTTCGAGGGGCAGGGGCCCGAGCACTCCAGTGCCCGGCTGGAGCGGTTTCTGTCGCTGTGCGCCAAGGACAACATCCAGGTCGTCCAGCCGACCACGCCGGCCCAGCTCTTCCACTGCCTGCGGCGGCAGGTGCTGCGGGTCTGGCGGAAGCCGCTGGTGGTGATGACCCCCAAGAGCCTGCTGCGGAATCCGCAGTGTGTGTCGCCGATGGACGAGCTCGTGCAGGGCTCGTTCCAGCGGGTGATCCCCGACGCCGGCGGCACGCCCGCCCGCGACATCCGCCGCATCCTGCTGTGCAGCGGCAAGGTGGCCTACGAGCTCGAGAAGCGGCGGCAGGAGCTGGGGCGGCGCGACGTGGCGATCATCCGTATCGAGCAGCTCTACCCGCTGCCGAAGGAGGCGCTGGAGGCCGCCCTGGCCGGCTACGCGGCCGGCACACCCGCGGTCTGGGTCCAGGAAGAGCCCGAAAACATGGGTGCCTGGCGGTTCTTCCGCATCCACTTCGGCGAGCGGCTGCTCGACCGGTTTCCGTTCACGGGCGTCTGCCGGCAGAGCGCTGCCAGCCCCGCCACCGGCTCGAAGAAGAGCCACGACCTCGAGCAGAACGAGCTGCTCGGCGCCGCGTTCACAAGTTGACCGATGCCGCGGCCCGGCCCGCGGCGTTTCCTCCAACCCCACCCATTCATGGCACTCGAGCTCAAGGTTCCCGAGGTCGGCGAGTCGATCACGGAGGTCGTGATCGGCACCTGGAAGAAGCGTGAGGGCGACGGCGTCGCCCTCGACGAGTCGGTCGTCGAGATCGAAAGCGACAAGGCGACCGTCGAGCTGCCGGCCCCGGCGGCCGGCATGGTGACGAAGATCCTCAAGGCAAGCGGCGAGAAGGCGGTCGTCGGCGAGGTGATCGGCTATCTGGAGCCCGCGGGCGCGGCCGCATCATCCGCGCCGCCCGCTCCCGGGCCGGTCGTGGACGTGAAGCGCACCGGCGGCCGCACCGACATTGGCTCCGTCCAGCCTGCCGCGGCCCCGTCGGCGGCGGCCCGAGTCATGCCGGCCGCGGCTCGCGTGCTCGGCGAGGCCGGCCTGCCCGCGGCTGGCGTCGCCGGGAGCGGCCCGGGAGGTCGGCTCACCAAGGCCGACGCCACCGCGGCCGTCGCGGCCCGTCCGGCCGCGCCGGCGGCACCACCCGCCAAGCCGGCGGCGCCGGCGTTGCAGCCCATGGCCGCCCCCGGCTCCCGCCAGGAGCGGCCGGTGCTCATCAGCCCGATCCGCCGCCGCATCGCCGAGCGGCTCGTCGAGGCCCAGCACCAGGCGGCGCTGCTGACGACCTTCAACGAGGTCGACATGTCGGCCGTGATGGCGCTGCGGGCCAAGTTCAAGGACGTGTTCCAGGAACGGTACGGCGTGAAGCTCGGCTTCATGTCGTTCTTCGTGCGGGCGGCGGTCGAGGCCCTGCGGGCCGTGCCGCAGGTGAACGCGGAGTATCGCGATCCGCACATCGTGTTCCGCGACTATTACGACATCGGCATCGCGGTCGGCGGCGGCAAGGGGCTCGTGGTGCCGGTGATCCGCAACGCCGAGATGCTCTCGTTCGCCCAGATCGAGCAGACGATCGGCGACTTCGCCCGGCGGGCGGCCGACAACAAGATCAAGCTGGAGGAGCTCCAGGGGGGCACGTTCACGATCTCCAACGGCGGCGTGTACGGCTCGATGCTCTCCACGCCGATCATCAATCCCCCGCAGAGCGGCATCCTCGGCCTGCACGCGATCACGGAGCGGCCGATGGCCGTCAACGGCCAGGTCGTGATCCGGCCGATGATGTATCTCGCGCTGTCCTACGACCACCGGCTCGTGGACGGTCGCGAGGCGGTCACCTTCCTGAAGCGGATCAAGGACACGATCGAGGATCCGACGCGGCTCATGCTGGAGGTGTGAGGACTCGACGGGCCGTCCGCCTCTCCCTCCGGGAGAGGCCGGCCGCAGGCCGGGTGAGGGTGCCGGGATCCTGCAGTTCGCGACCAAGGCACCCTCACCCCGGCCCTCTCCCGGAGGGAGAGGGGGCAAGATGAACGAACCCGTCTCGCGGAGGATCACCATGACCTATGACCTGATCGTGATCGGCGGCGGGCCGGGCGGCTACGTGGCCGCGATTCGGGCGGCGCAGCTCGGCATGAACGCGGCCGTGGTGGAGCGGGAGCCGCAACTCGGCGGCACCTGCCTGCGGGTCGGCTGCATACCCTCGAAGGCGCTGCTGGAGTCGAGCCACAAGTTCGAGGTGGCCCGGCACGAGCTTGGCGTCCACGGAATCCAGGTGGGCGGCGTGGCGCTCGATCTGGCCACGATGATGAAGCGCAAGGCGGACGTCGTCGGGACGCTCGCCAAGGGAATCGACGCCCTGCTGGCGAAGAACAAGGTCGCCCGCCTGCGAGGCACCGGCCGGCTGGCCGGGGCCGGCAAGGTCGAGGTGACCGCCGCCGACGGCGGCGTGACCGCGGTCGAGGCGCCGCGGATCATCCTGGCCGTCGGCAGCCGTGCCGTCGTGCTCCCGGGCGTCGAGGTCGACGGGCGGCTGGTCTGCACCAGCACGGAGGCGCTGTCGTTCGACACCGTGCCGGCCCATCTCGTTGTCATCGGTGGCGGGTACATCGGCTTGGAATTAGGGAGCGTCTGGCGGCGGCTCGGGTCGCAGGTGACGGTGCTCGAATACGCCGACCGCATCCTGACGGGCATCGATGCCGAGATCGCCTCCGAGGCGCTCACGCTCTTCAAGAAGCAGGGTCTCGACATCCGCCTCGGGGTGAAGGTGAAGTCGGCCCGGGCGGCCGACGGCGGCTGCATCGTCGAGTGCGAGGGCCAGGAGCCGATCCGCTGCGACCGCGTGCTGGCCGCGACGGGACGGGCGCCGGCCACCGACGGTCTCGGCCTGGAAACGGTCGGCATCCAGGTGGATCGCCGCGGCTGCATCCCCGTGGACGGGCATTTCCGCACGACGGCGCCAGGCGTGTGGGCGATCGGCGACTGCATCCCCGGCCCGATGCTCGCCCACCGCGCCGAGGAGGACGGGGTCGCCTGCGTGGACGGGATGGCGGGCCGCTGGGTCCATGTCGATTACGGCCTGGTGCCGGCGGTGGTGTTCACGCATCCCGAGATCGCCGCCGTGGGGCGGACGGAGGAGCAGCTCGTCGCCGATGGAGTCGCCTTCAAGAAGGGCGTGTTCCCGTTCCGGGCCAACGGCCGGGCGCGGACGATCAACGACACGGCCGGCAAGGTGAAGGTCCTGGCCGACGCCGCGACCGACCGGGTGCTCGGCATCCACGTCATCGGCCCGGCGGCGGGCGACCTGATCGGTGAGGCCGCGGCGGCGATGAACTTTGGCGCCACGGCCGAGGACATCGCCCGCGTCTGCCACGCACATCCCACGCTGCCCGAGGCCCTCAAGGAGGCGGCGCTCGCCGTCGACGGCCGCGCCATCCACGCGTAGTGATCCGCCGCGACGCAGAGTCCCCGGCTTCCGCCGGGGGCTTTTTGTGCGTGTGACGCGTGTGGTCCGAGAAGCCCCGGGTGGAAACCCGGGGACACCGGGTGCGAAAACCATCTCGCTCACCAGCGCCAGCCGAGGCCGGCGTCGGAGAAAAACGGGGCTGCCTCGTCGGTGAGCCCCCAGCCGACGCGGAGGCCGATCTCCATGTTCTTCGTCACCATGTAGTGGGTGCCCGGGCTGAAGAAGGGCCGGCTCGTGTTGTCGGAGAGGCCGGCGGTGGAGGAGCCGAACCACTCGGCGTGCACCTCCCAGCGGTCGGTCAACGGGACCCGCAGCACGGCCGACGGCGTCCAGCGGCTGAACCAGTCGACGAAGCCCTCGGCGTAGGCGTAGCGGATGGCGCCGTCGAGCCGCCAGCCATTGGCCAGTTCCCAGCCGGCCACGTAGGTGGCGACCGGCGAGGTGCCGAAAACGTCGCCGTAGGCGGGGGTCGTCGCCTCGAGGATGAAGCAGCTCTCGGGCCGCCAGCCCTGCTGGGCCGTGACGTTCACTTTGAGCCCGTACAGGATGCTCGTCTCGTAGAGCGTGCTGCCATCGAGCGTGCCCTCGCCGACCTCCACGCTCGTGACCACGTTCCCCTGCGAGCCGACGCCATAGTTGACGCCGAACCGCCACTCGAGCCAGTCCGTGGCCCCGATCCGCAGCAGCCACTCGGGGTAGTTGTTGGTCGGCCGGCCGGCGAGGTTGTCGATGTAGACATAGGACGCCTCGTGCAGCAGCACGCCGGGGGCGACCGTGTGCGTGGAGGGCGTGAACGCGTCGCGATCAGTGCCGAGGTCGCCTTCCTCGCCCCGGGCCAGGGCGCCGGCAGCGGCCACGAAGAAGGCGAGCACCGTGCCGAGCACGGCCGGGGCGGACGCATGAAACGGAGCGGGCACGGCGGGCCTCCGGGCGTGTCCGTTGGTTCGGTCACGCGGCCGTTCCCGGGCCGCACTTTTTCGCGGAACCGTCACGCGCCGCCCCGCTTTCCCGGCTCGCGGGCGGCGCCCGCCTTGCCTGGTCAGCCGCGGATGATGCGGTTTTCGGCGTCGAGCACAATCACGGCCGGCTCGTGGGTGGCGGCGGCGGCAGCCTCGAGCCAGGCGAACGACATGATCGTGAGCCGGTCGCCGGGCTTGCCGAGCAGGGCGGTGGCCCCGTTGAGCTCGATCGCGCCCGAGCCCGGCGGCCCGTAGATCACGTAGGTCTCGAACCGCTCGCCGTTGGCCATGTTGCCGACGAGAATCCGCTCGTAGCGGCGGAGGCCGACCCGCTCGGCGAGGTCGGCGGCGATCGTCAGGCTGCCCTCGTAGTCGACGGAAGCTGCGGTCACGCAGGCGCGGTGAATCTTGGACTTGAGCAGGCAGATCGTCATGATGCTTGGGATGGCAGCCGACTGGGTTGAAAAATGAAGAGTACGCCCGGGTGGAATCGAACCACCGGGGATTGTACACGCTCGGCTTCGCCCTCCGGGCTCACCTCGCTTGGGCACCCTCCGGTGCCTGGTATGGGGCGGGCATCGTGCCCGCCGATCGCGGCAATACGCCCGGGTGGACTCGAACCACCGGGGATAGTACCCGCGAGGCTTCGCCCTCCGGGCTCACTTCGCTTGGGCACCCT